>Ga0302270_10000013_pt1 | contig 203246 bp, 162 predicted proteins | sample III_Bog_E2_3_FD_198773 | JGI IMG/M metagenome (GOLD analysis project Ga0302270, IMG submission 198773) | Peat permafrost microbial communities from Stordalen Mire near Abisko, Sweden - III_Bog_E2_3 | ecosystem: Environmental > Terrestrial > Soil > Wetlands > Peat | place: Sweden: Abisko... | reverse complement strand
ACATTGGGTTGGTTGAACTGTGAACAGGCAATCCGTCAAAACGGATAGCGGTTGTCGGCAGACTCCAAAAGCTCGATGGCTGGGCGGCTAAAGTGAGAGCCGCTCCGGCCGCAACCAGAACAATTGTTGTCCAACGAAGCCGGTTGACCATCTGGAATTCGTCGATTTGAATCAAGTGCACCTCCGGAGAAAGACGGTCGACAGAGTCAATTCATCCTAAATCGCCATACTCCTGGTCGACGGCAGATCGGTCCTGAAAAGTCGGCCAGTATTCAGAAATTCGGCTGTCAACTGTCGCGAACAGCCCGAGGCACTCACTGACAGCCGGTAACGGTCGATTGTAGGAACACTCCCGGCAAACGCCGTTGCGTCTGCCTATCCCCACTCCTGAACGCCATGCGCCCCACCTTTTTCCCGACCAAGGCCGGGACAAAATCGCGCGAAGCACGACCCACCGCTCGCACCCCCACAAATCCTGCCATCCCGACCATCGGGCTTTTGCCAGCAAAAACCCTTCCCGCCATAAGCCAGTCGCCCGTCCTGTCAAACCCAAAAATTCCCGTGCCACCTAAAACCTCAACAAAACAAACCACATACACCCCCAAAAAACCGCGCCAACTCTGCCGGCCATTAATCCCCAAAAGCGCACAATGGAAGAAACCGTCCGGAGGGCACATCCCATGCAGGAAAACATCCGAAAAATCGTCGACGCCGCCAGGCAATCGGTCGAGACCGCCGACCACCTCGGCATCCGCGAACCCGAACCCCTCAATCAGTTTTTCCAGAGAATGGGCAGGATTGCAGGCATCTACCCCGTACCCAATCTGGCCGTCGAAATCTGCTATCGCTCCTACATCTCCGAAACCCAGAAATTGCTCGAAAAGAACATGAGCCAGGAGAAACTCTCCCAATTGGGACAGATCGCATACTGCGCCGTTCTGCCCCGCCTTTCCGACCCCGACAGCATCCGCGAGTTCATTGCCTGCGTCGTCCACGGCATGGCTATCGGAGCCATCCCCAGCACCGAAGGCACCCGCCTCCTCTACGGCGCTCAGGTCGCCCACTCCGCTCTCCCCTCCCCAAAACGCCGCAAAAAAGTGCGCAAAAGCGCGCAAAACACACCAGGTAACCAACCCACAACACCAACCCCATCCATGACATAGCAGGAATTTCCCGCAAAAAACACCCCACCCCCCCCTTTTCCGCGCAGCTCCTCCCTCACCACACGCGCAAAGGCCCACCGGGAAGGTGGGCCTTTGCGGTGTTGCCTGTGTTGAAGCCGCTTAGCGGCCGATCACTTCAGCCAGTTTTGCGCCGATGTCGGCTGGCGAGACGACGACGTGGATGCCGGCGTCGCGCATGGCTTTCATCTTCTCTGCCGCCGTGCCCTGTCCGCCGGAAATGATGGCTCCGGCGTGGCCCATACGGCGGCCCGGGGGTGCCGTTTGGCCGGCGATAAAACCCACGACGGGCTTGCGCACGAACTCCTTGACGTAGGCCGCGGCAGCTTCTTCAGCCGCCCCGCCGATCTCGCCGATCATGATGATGGCCTCGGTGTCAGGGTCTTCATTGAGCAGCTTGAGGGCGTCGATGTGGGTGGTGCCGATGATGGGGTCGCCGCCGATGCCGATGGCGGTGGACTGGCCGATCCCGCGCTGGGTGAGCTGGTGCACCGCCTCATAGGTGAGCGTGCCCGACTTGGAGACGATGCCGACCGACCCTTCCAGGTGAATGCGGGCCGGCATGATGCCGATCTTGGCCTTGCCAGGCGAGATGACGCCCGGGCAGTTGGGTCCGATCAGCCGCGAGGCTGAGCCCTTGATCTTGGACCAGACCTTCACCATATCCAGCGTAGGGATACCCTCGGTAATGCAGACGATCAGCGGCAGCCCCGCGTCTTCCGCTTCCAGAATGGCATCTGCCGCGAACGGCGGCGGAACGAAGATGACGGTGGCGTTGGCGCCGGTCTTCTCGACGGCCTCGGCGACGGTGTTGAAGACCGGCCAGCCCTCGTGGATGGTTCCGCCCTTGCCCGGGGTGACCCCGCCAACGACGACAGTCCCGTAGTCTGCCGCGCCCTTGGCGTGGAAAGTGCCTTCCTTGCCGGTGATGCCCTGCACGATGAGACGAGTGTTTTTATCGACCAATACTGACATTAGGCCACCACCTTTGCTGCCGCGACGACCAGGTCGGCGGCTTCCTTCATGGTTGAGCCCACTTCAAAGTTGAGGCCGGACTCCTTGAGAATCTGGCGGCCTTCTTCGACGTTTGTGCCTTCCAGACGGAGGACGATGGGCAAGGTGACGTTGAGCTTGCGGGCAGCGGCGACGACGCCGGTTGCCAGGCGATCGACGCGGAGGATGCCGCCAAAGATGTTGATGAAGATGGCCTTGACGTTCTTGTCGCTGAGCAGGATCTCGAAGGCGTGCTCGATCTGGTCCTGCGTGGCGCCGCCGCCGACGTCGAGGAAGTTGGCGGGGCTCCCGCCTGCGTACTGGATGATGTCCATGGTGGCCATGGCCAAGCCCGCACCGTTGACCATGCAGGCGATGGAGCCGTCGAGCTTGATGTAGTTGAGGGCGTACTTGCTGGCCTCAACTTCAAGCGGATCTTCCTCGGCCAGGTCGCGCAGGCCCTTGATCTCAGGATGCCGATAGAGCGCGTTGTCATCGAAGGTCATCTTGGCATCGAGGGCAAAGAGCTTGTCGTCGGTGGTGGTGATGAACGGGTTGATCTCAAGCAGGGAGGCATCGGTCTCGATGAATGCCTTGTAGAGAGCCTGGAAGAAGGCCACGGCTTGGTTGACCTGGCTGGGCTTGAGTCCAAGGGCGAAGGCGAGGTTGCGGCCCTGGTAGGCGGCGAGCCCGATCGCCGGGTCAATGACTTCCTTGATGATGGCGGTGGGGTCCTTGGCGGCGACCTCTTCGATTTCCATGCCGCCGGCCTTGGATGCCATGAAGACGAACTTTCCGATGGCGCGGTCAAGGACGATGCCGAGGTAGAGTTCACGGTCGATGGAGGCAGTTTCCTCGATCAGGAGGCGCTGCACCTTCTGGCCCTGGGGACCCGTCTGGTGGGTGACGAGCTGCATGCCGAGGATTTTTTGGGCTGCTGCTTCGGCATCGGCCAGGTTGCGGACGACCTTGACGCCGCCGCCTTTGCCCCGGCCTCCGGCATGGATCTGAGCCTTGACGACTACGCCTGTTGCACCATGGGCCAACAGGGTTTTGGCAGCTTCGGCCGCCTCTGGCAGCGTATCCGCCACCTCGCCCCTGGGTACGGGGACGCCGTACTTGGCCAGGATTGCTTTCGCTTGGAACTCGTGGATTTTCAAAGGAATGTCTCCCTGTTGCCGCCGTCCGCACGATGTGCGGAGAAATCTTTAGTTGGCTGGTCTGCTCAAGCTGTCCGGACGGGACGAAATAAGGCCAATCGCGGCATTAACGATAGTATCGGATGCGGCAAAGGCGCGGCAAACGGGATTTGGCCGGAAACCAGGCGCTTCCCGCTCTGGGCTCGCGGAGTTGGGCGATACTGGAGGTATGTCGATTGTGAAGGAAATCTTGCGACCTCTCACGGAAGAGGGCACGGCGCTTACGCGCGAGCAGTCCAGAGCAGTGTTGGAGTCGATGCTGGCGGGGACGACGCCGGAGATTGAGGCGGCGGCCTTCTTGTCGGCGCTGGCGACACGGGGCGAGCTGGCGCCGGAGCTGGCCGGTTTTGTGGACGTGATGCGCGCGCACTCGACTCCAGTGCCGATTACGGCCGAGGAGCGGGAGCTGCTGGTGGACATTGTGGGCACCGGCGGGGGACGGCGGACGACGTTCAATATATCGTCGGGCGCGGCGATTGTGGCGGCGGCTGCCGGAGCGCATGTGGCGAAGCACGGGAACCGTGCGGTGACCAGCCTCGTGGGCTCGGCGGATGTGCTGGAGGCGCTGGGGGTGCCGATTACGCTGTCGCCGGAGTTGGCGGTGGAGTGCCTGCGGGAGACCGGATTTGTGTTCTTCTATGCTCCGCTGATGCACCCGGCGATGAAGGCTGTGGCGGGTTTGCGGCGGGCGCTGGGCTTCCGGACGATTTTTAATTTGTGCGGGCCCTTGACGAATCCAGCGGGAGCGCGGGCGCAGGTGATTGGGACATTGGCTCCGAGCCGGGCTCTGCTGCTGGGGCGGACACTGGTGGAGCTGGCGACGGAGCGGCTGGCTTTTGTGGTGAATGGTACGGACGGGCTGGACGAGTATACGTTGACGGGCGATACGATCGCGGTGCGCGTGGAAGAGACTCCGGAGGGTCACACGATGCGTGCGGCGCGGGTGACGCCGGAGATGGCCGGGCTGACGCGGACGACGATGGACCAGCTCTCGGGCGGCGATGCTGAGCAGAACGCGTCGATTCTCTACGACTTGATTACCGGGATTCCGGGGCCGAAGCGGGATATTGTGCTGCTGAACGCCGCAGCCGCGCTGGTGGCGGCCGGGATGGCTGGGGACCTGAAAGAGGGCGTAGTGAAGGCAGCGGAGGCGATTGACTCAGGCGAGGCGGCGGCTACCCTGGCCAAGCTGAGAGGGTTCGGGGCGAAGTGGGGCAAAAGCTAGGAGTCTGGGGTCACGCGCTGCGTTCGAAGCTAGCCGCTAGAATTGTTGGAAGAAAAATGTCATCAGGAAACGATGAGATCATGTCAGAAAACGTAGCCGGAACGAATCGTCCACGGGTGCTGAGCGGGATGCGCCCAACTGGAAAGCTGCATCTCGGCAACTACATGGGCGCCTTGGCGAACTGGGTGAAGCTGCAGGACGCGTATGAGTGCTACTTCTTCATTGCGGATTACCACGCCCTGACGACCGATTACGCTGACCCCAGCCGGGTGAAGCTAAACACGATCGACGTGGCGCTGGACTGGCTGGCGGCGGGGCTGGACCCGGCGAAGTCGCGGATCTTCATCCAGAGCCATGTGCCGCAGCACGCGGAGCTGCATTTGCTGTTCAGCATGATTACGCCGCTGGGCTGGCTGGAGCGGGTGCCTACCTATAAGGAGCAGCAGGAGAATCTGACCGCGAAAGACCTGACGACCTATGGGTTTCTGGGGTATCCGCTGCTGCAGTCGGCCGATATTCTGCTGTACCAACCGCGATATGTGCCGGTGGGCCAGGACCAGGTGGCGCACGTGGAGCTGACGCGGGAGGTGGCGCGGCGGTTCAATTCGCTGTACCGGTGCACGGTGTTTCCGGAGCCGGAGGTGCTGCTGACGCCCTCGCCGAAGCTGACCGGGACCGACGGCCGGAAGATGTCCAAGAGCTACGGCAACACGATTGGGCTGACGGAGTCTCCGAAGGCGGTAGAGTCGAAGATTCTGTCGATGTCTACGAACGGCCAGCGGGCAAAGCAGACGGATGCGGGCAATCCGGACCTGTGCCCGGTGGCGGACCTGCACAAGGCATTCAGTCCGGCAGCGGTTGCCGAGGAGTGGCTGGAGAACTGCCGGAATGCGCGGGGCAGCTGCGCGGAGTGCCGGCGGGCGGCGGCGAAATCGGTGAGGGAGCACACGGCGCCCTTCTTCGAGCGGCGGCAGATGCACGAGCGGGAAATTGCCGGGGTGTGGGAGATGCTGCGGGAAGAGTCGCGCAAGGCCGAGGCTCGCGCCGAGGAGACGATGGTCGAGGCGCGCAAGGTGCTGGACTTGTCGCGGACGCTGACGGCGGAGGAAACCCGAACGTTTCAGGCACGGATGGCTGTGCACGACGTGTCGGCGATGGGGTATGACTTCTCCGCGTCGGCCGGGCAGTGGCAGCTGGGAGCGTTTCTGGCGGAAACCGCGGTGCGGAATGCCTGGCAGCATCTGATTCCGTCGGACATTGCGTTTTTTGAGCCGAGCATGGCGGGATTTTCGCCGGAACGCATCTTTGAGGAGCCGCTGATACTGCCGGCGAAGAAGAAGCGGGTGTTTGCGACGGCTGCCGTGGAGACAGAGGACGGGCTGCGCTGGAAGTTCGCCATTCCGGCCAAATCGTACGATGTCTGGGTTCTGTTGTGCGGCAGCGACGACAGGAACTGGCTGAATGATTTTGTGGTGCCGCCGAAGTACTTTGTGGAGAGCTTTGCCAAGGCCAAAAAGGCGGTAAAAAGTGGCCCGGTGCCGGTGGAAATTCGCCGCAAGGGCGATGAGTTTACCCTCACTGTTGGGGACGCTGGGGAAGTGACGATTACGGAGTTGCTGAGCAACTACCAACCGCTACGATGATGGAAGAGAAGCCTTTGACCGAGCAGAAGACCAATGCGCACCTGTTTCTGGTGACGCCCGAGCCGGGCAAAGAGCAGGCCAAGGCGGCCGCGCGCGCCAAGGCCGAGGCTGCCGATGCCTTTCCGTTTTCCGTCACGGTGGGCCTGGTGTATGACGGGCCAATGGACTTGCTGCTGGACCTGATCCGCAAGCAGGACATCGATGTGTACGACATTCCGATCGCCAAGATTACCAAGCAATTTCTTGGCTATGTGGAGCAGTTGAAGGCGACCGATGTGGACGTGGCGGGGGAGTTCATTTACATGGCCTCGCTGTTGATCCACATCAAGAGCAAGATGCTGCTGCCCCGTGCGCCGGCGGGGCCGGACGACCAGGGCGCGGACGATCCGCGGCGGGAGCTGGTGGAGCGGCTGCTGGAACATGAGCGCTTCAAGAATGCGGCGCAGATGCTGCAGCAGAAGCAGATGCTGGAGGCGGCGAGTTGGACGAATCCGGGGATGCGGGAGTTCAAGGCCGATGTGGAGGCGGACGCGGAGATTGATGCCGACACGGTGGACCTGGTGCGGGTATTTCAGCAGGTGATGGAGCGGCTGAAAAGCCGGCCTGTGCTGAACGTGGAGGAAGACCAGGTGACGGTCGGCAATATGATCGAGTTCCTGGGGCGGCGGATGAGCATGGAGGACCGCCCGGTGTCGTTGAGCCGTTTGCTGGGCAATGCGCGGAGTCCGCGGGCACTCGTGGCGATGTTTCTGGCGCTGCTGGAACTGGTGCGGCTGCAGGCGATCCAGTTGCGGCAGGACAAGCTGTTTTCGGAGATTTTCATCAAGAAGCACACGGAATTTGAGACGGTGATCAACGAGGCGGCGAGACGGGCGCAGGATGATTGGCGGTAGGGTAAGCCGATTTACGAAGTTGCCTCTGGGCTGGTGCAAATGGCTGCACAAGGGTAACCAGCGGTATGGTAACCGCTTATTTTGTGTCATTTGTGCTGCGGGAAGTTCAGTCGATTGTTATAATCAGGTGAATCTGGAGAGTGCTTCTGCGCGATCGAACGCTGCGCAGGGATTGAGCGACATCCAGGATTGGGGATAGTTTCCTGCATGGCAACGTTAGTTGCTCCTGAACCAAGCAGTTCGCTGCTTGCAAAGAAACTCAAGAAGGGCCCCGGGATCTCCGGTGGCGTCCTCTTCTCATTCTTTATTCTTGCTGGAATCGGCTATTGCGGATTCAATATCGTAAAAGATATTGGCCCAGTGTCTTTGCCAGGACCGTGGCCGTATTTCCTGCTGACATTGGCGCTGTTGATTGCGCTGGGCTTTGAGTTTGTAAACGGATTCCATGACACGGCGAACGCGGTGGCGGCGGTAATTTACACGCATTCGCTTGACCCGCTGACGGCGGTGGTTTGGTCGGGCATCTGGAATCTGATTGGGGTGCTGGCGTCGTCGGGTGCGGTGGCGTATGCGGTGGTATCGCTGCTGCCGGCGGAGCTGATTTTGCAGGTGAGTTCGGGAGCCGGGTTTGCGTTGGTCTTTGCGCTGCTGCTGGCGGCGATCATGTGGAACCTGGCGACATGGTGGCTGGGGCTCCCGGCCTCGAGTTCGCATACGATGATTGGGTCGATTTTGGGCGTGGGGCTGGCAAACCAGCTGATGAGTGCACACCGAGGTACCTCCGGAGTGGACTGGAACCAGGCGGGGAAGGTCTTCGAAGTGCTGCTGATTTCGCCAATTGTGGGCTTTGGCTGCGCGGCGCTGCTGATGCTGCTGGCCAAGCGGCTGATCAACTATCCTGAGCTGTTTGAGGCGCCGAAAGACCAGGATCCGCCGCCGTTTCTGATTCGGCTGTTGCTGATTGGCGCCTGCACCGGCGTCAGCTACGGGCATGGATCGAACGACGGTCAGAAGGGCATGGGTCTGATCATGCTGATTCTGATTGGTACGGTTCCCACGGCCTACGCGCTGAACCATACGCAGGGCACACAGGAGCTGGTGACGTTTGTGGCGGTGTCAGACCAGGCGGCGCGGGTGGTGGATGCGCACGTGGCGGCTCCTGTAGCGGTCGCAGATCCGCGGGCCGTGGTGACGAACTTCCTGAATACCAAGGAACTGGCGCCTGACACTCTGCCGGCGCTGCGCGACCTGATTTTGCAGGTGAGCGCAGAAGTAAGCCCGTACAAGCAGCTGAAGTCAGTGCCGGCGGGCAACCAGCAGCATGTGCGCAACGACATGTATGTGGCCAGCGCGGCGTTGACGATTCTGGAGAAGAGCGAGACGCCGGTTTTCAACTCGGACGAGGAGTTGGTGCTGACTAACTACAATCAGCGGCTGGACCACGCGACGAAGTTCATTCCGGTGTGGGTGAAGGTAGCGGTGGCGCTGGCGCTGGGGCTGGGCACAATGGTGGGCTGGAAACGGATTGTGATTACTGTGGGCGAAAAGATCGGCAAGGAGCACCTGAACTATGCGCAGGGAGCGACAGCTGGCATTATCGCCATGGGCACGATTATTGCGGCGAACCAGTTCGGGATGCCGGTGAGTACGACGCACGTCTTGAGCAGTGGCATTGCGGGCACAATGACGGCGAACGGGAGCGGGCTGCAATGGTCCACGATCAGGTCGATTGCGATGGGCTGGGTGTGCACGCTGCCCGCGGCTGCGCTGCTCTCCGGGAGCCTGTATTGCCTCTTCCGGTTTCTGGCGTAGAGCGGGATTGCTCCATTCATCGAATATTCACGCGCCGACAGGGTGCAAATTCACAATAGGGAAATGATTAGCCTGTTAGCTTCCGAGTGTTGACCAAACTTGGAGCGTTCTAACCATGGCTACAGTCGCATCTGTTGAGGCTTCCCCGTCTCTGCTTGACCAGAAGTTGAAAAAGGGTCCCGGTGTGCTTGGGGCTGCAATCTTCATCGGCATTCTGCTGGCGGGGCTGTTCTATTGCGCCTGGAACATTGCGCAGGATATGGGCAACATTGCGCTCGTGAGCGCCTGGCCGTATGTGCTGCTGGGTGTGGCGCTGCTGATTGCGCTGGGCTTTGAGTTTGTGAACGGCTTCCACGATACGGCGAATGCGGTGGCGACGGTGATCTATACGCACTCGCTCGAACCGCATATTGCGGTGGTGTGGTCGGGAATCTGGAACCTGATTGGGGTTCTGACGTCGTCGGGCGCGGTGGCGTTTGCGGTGGTTTCGCTGCTGCCGGTAGAGCTGATTTTGCAGGTGAGTTCGGGAGCCGGGTTTGCCATGGTCTTCGCGTTGCTCTTGGCGGCGATCATCTGGAACCTGAGCACGTGGTGGTTAGGGTTGCCGGCATCGAGCTCGCACACCATGGTGGGTTCGATTATCGGCGTGGGCCTTGCCAACCAGCTGATGAGCGCGCACTCTGGCACGGCCGGCGTGGACTGGGCCCAGGTGACGAAGGTCTTCCGGGTACTGCTGATTTCACCGTTGGTCGGCTTTGCAGCCGCGTTCCTGCTGATGTCGTTGACCAAGTGGCTGGTGAAGATTCCAGCGCTGTACAAGGCGCCGGAGGGCGATGAGCCGCCGCCGTTTCTGATTCGGCTGCTGCTGATTGGCACCTGTACGGGGGTGAGCTACGGGCATGGGTCGAACGACGGTCAGAAGGGCATGGGGCTGATCATGCTGATTCTCATTGGCACGGTGCCGACCGGTTATGCGCTGAACCACGCGGTGGGAACCCGGGACACGGCGACCTTTGTGGCAGTGTCGGAACAGGCAACGCGGGTGCTGGATGCGCACGTGGACAAGAACGCGGTGATGAGCGACGCGCGGGCGGATGTGACCGACTTCATCAGCACCAAGAAGTTCACGCCGACGACGATGGTGGCGCTGCGGGAGCTGGTGGAGGACATCAGCCATGAAGTGGGCCTGTATAAGGAGCTGAAGTCGGTTCCGGCGCGCGACCAGCAGAACGTGCGTAACGACATGTATGTGGCCAGCACGGCGCTGAACCTGATCCACAAGAGCCATACGCCGGCGTTCTCAAGCGATGAAGATACGATTCTGACGAACTACCAGAAGCAGCTGGACAAGTCGACCAAGTTTATTCCGCTGTGGGTAAAGGTAGCCGTTGCGCTGGCCTTGGGCATGGGCACGATGGTCGGCTGGAAGCGGATTGTGATCACCGTGGGCGAGAAGATAGGCAAGGAGCACCTGACCTATGCGCAGGGGGCTTCGGCGGAGCTGGTCGCGATGGCGACGATTATCGCCGCCGACAACTTTGGCCTGCCAGTGAGTACGACGCATGTGCTGAGCAGCGGCATTGCCGGTACCATGGTGGCCAACGGGAGCGGGTTGCAGTGGTCGACGCTGCGCTCGATTGCGATGGCCTGGGTGTTTACGCTGCCTGCGGCGGCGCTGTTGTCAGGCTCGCTGTTCTGGATCTTCCGCCAGTTTGCACACTAGAACTTTGGGGCGACAGAGACTGTCGGCGCCTCATTCCGCCGCGTGATTTGCGTGGGGGGATGAGGCGCAGATGTTTGTGGGCAGCGAAGGCTCATCGCCGGGTGTAGCATGCTGGCGAGGGCTCTTCGATGCGTATTGGGCAGTTGTGTGGTGTGCTTGCGGTTCTGGTAGCGGCGATGGGCTGTGCGGAGGCGACGTGCCAGAATGCGCCGCCTAACCCGGTGCCCAATCCAGTTCTGCTGCCGCGGCCAACGCAGGCCGGCACACGCTTTGCGACGGATGTGACGGGCCTTGTGCGGCTGGACATGGTGGTGACAGACGCGGCAGGCAAAGTGGTAACGGACCTCGGGCCGGGAGATTTCACTGTGCTCGACAACGGGCAGGCGCAGAAGGTGACAGTCTTCCACGGGGCCAGTCCGGATGTGCCGGAGACGATGCCGGCGCAGATGATCCTGGTGATTGACACGGTCAATACCGGCGTAATTCAGCTGGGGCTGCAGCGGGCTGGGATGCAGCGGTATTTCCGGCAGAATGGCGGGCACCTGGCGCTGCCGACCTCAATCTTCTGGCTGACGGATGCGGGTCTGAAGGTGCAGCCGAAGCCGACGACGGATGGTAATGCGCTGGCGAATTTTCTGGATCGGATCGACCCGACGGTGCACACGATCCGCAACTCCGCGGGCGGGCAAGCCTCGATTGAGAAGATGGAGCTTTCTCTGCGGTCGCTTCTTGGGATTCTGACGAATCTAGAGAAGCAGCCAGGGCGGAAGCTGGTGATATGGACCGGAGTGGGCTGGCCGTCGATGGCCGAGCTGCCGCATGTGTACTCGGCGCGCACGCAGCAGCTGAACTATGACGGGCTGCGGGAGATGACCAACGGGCTGCGGGAGGCGCGGGTGACCCTGTGCACGCCGGATGGGGGCGACGAGTTCTATTCACGGCGTTTCCTGAACCCGGTGACGACCGCCGACCAGGTGGTGGGGGCGAACCTGTCGCTGCCGGCATTGGCGCTGAGTTCCGGAGGAATTACGCTGAATCCGGGCAATGGCGGACAGCTGGAGACACGCTTGGCGCAGTCCGTGGCCAGCGCCGGGCCGTTCTATTCGCTGGTCTTCAAGGCTCCGGCAGCGAAGCACGCGGCGGAGTACCACCAGCTGGCGGTGAAGGTGAGCCGGCCGGGATTGAAGGTGCGGACGAACGCGGCATACTTCGCTGGGCCGTAAGGTAACTGGTAGATAGATACCACTTTGGCAGTATTCAGCGGGCAAGTTCAGCAGGGTTGCCCGACTTCCGGTACGATACCTAAGGTACCTTTTTTTCGAATGAGTCTGAAAGCCAAGCTGGAAGCTGTCATATATGCCGCTGAGGAGCCAGTAACTCTGGCCCAGTTGGCCGGGTTGTTCGCTGACGAGGCTCTGGCCTGGAAGGCCGAGCAGGCCGCCGCAGCTGTTGCTGCCGACGAGGCTGAGGGTTTTGTGCTGGAAGATGGCGCTGCCGAGGACGCGGGGCAGGAGCCGGGCCAGATGGGCTTGCCGCCCGAGAGCGTGGCCGAGAAAGTTGCCGAGGGGCACGAAGCGGAAACGCCGGAAGAGGCAGGCGAGCAGCCCGCCGCGGTGGACCTGGAGCAGGAAGCCAAGCGGGAGGCCCGGCAGCGGGACCGCGAGGTGCGGGAGATTGTGCGTGGCTTGCTGAACGAGCTGCTGCGGGAGTATGCGGCAGCGCCGAGAGGCATTGAGATTCGGGAGATTGCCGGCGGTTACCGGATGGCGACCAAACCGGAGTACCACGATGCTGTGCGGGCCTTCGTGAGGAGCCTGAAGCCGGCGCTGAAGCTTTCGCTGCAGGCGCTGGAAACCCTCGCAGTGATTGCCTACAAGCAGCCGGTGACAGCGCCGGAGGTGGGTGAGATTCGCGGTGTTGATTCAGGAGGCGTGCTGGGCGGTTTGATGGCGCGTAAGCTGATTACGACCGCGGGCCGGAAACAGGTGGTTGGCCGGCCGATTTTGTACAAGACCACCAAGGAATTTCTACTCCGCTTCGGGCTCAAGGATGTTTCTGAGCTGCCTTCGATGGAGGAGTTTGAAAAGCTGGCTGCGCTGGAGTTGAGCGAGAGCGAAGACTCGGGCGCGGAGGAGCCAGCAGAAGAAAGCGGCAGTCTTTTTGCCGCTGTAGCCGATGAATCAGAGGAGGCCCGGGAAGATTCCGAGCCCGCTGAAGACGATGGGTCGGCCGAGCAGGAAGAGTAATCGGAAGAGGCCGGAGATGGACCGGCAGCAGATGTTGATACCAACCCGTCGGCCTGATCAGCTCCCAAACTGAGTCAGGCGACAGTACCCGCGCCCGTCGAGAGATGGCCCGCAAGAGAGATTTGAGGAATACCCATGACGAACACACCAAGGCCCACCCGGGCCAAGGCAACCCCCAGCAAGAAAAAGCAGACCGTGAGCGAAGAGACTCCGGTGGCGAAGACGCCAGCCAAAAAGGCTGCGAAAGCAGCGGCCAAGCCCGCCGTGGCAAAGAACGCGAGCAGCAAGACGAAGGCGGCAGTTGCCGAGGTAGCCACGGCGACCAAGAAAGCACCTGCGAAGAAGGTTGCCGCGAAGGCAGCTGTAGCCGAAGCCGCGCCGGTGAAGAAGGCCGCGGCGAAGAAAGCAGATGCAAAGACGCCGGAAGCAGCGCCAGCCAGGAAGGTTGCGGCGAAGAAGGCAGTTGCGAAGCCCGTCGCGGTGGAAGAAGCTCCCGCGAAAAAGGCCGCAGCGAAGAAGGCCGCGCCGGCCAAGAAGCCAGTGGCCAGGAAAGTTGCGCCGGAAGCGGCCGTGGTTGAAGCCGTTGCCGAGCCTGTGGTCGCGGCAGCCCCGGCAGCGGAAGAAATTGCCGAACCGAAGGCCAAGAAAACCGGCAAAAAGAAGGCCGCTGAGCCGGTTACATCGGCGGTTGCCGCCACGGATGCCGAGGACGAGCTGGAAGAGCCTCTGCGCAAGACCGGCCCGGCGCCGAAGCTGGAGCGGCTGCAGAAGATTCTTGCCAAAGCTGGGATCTCATCGCGGCGCAAGGCCGAGGAGCTGATCGAGGGCGGCCACGTGCAGGTGAACGGCGTGGTGGTGACGGAGATGGGTTCGAAGGCCGATGTGGCGCGCGACCATATCCGCGTGGACGGCAAGCTGCTGCAGGGCGCGGAGCGTATCCGCTACTTTGTGCTGAACAAGCCCAAGGGCTTTGTGACGACGGTGAGCGACCCTGAGGGTCGGCCGACCGTGATGCAGTTCTTTGAGCGCGAGGGCGAGCGGCTGTACCCGGTGGGCCGGCTGGACTACCTGAGCGAGGGCCTGCTGCTGATTACCAATGACGGCGAGCTGGCCAACAAGCTGACGCGCGCCGCCTCGGGCGTGGAAAAGACCTATCTGGTGAAGGTGAGCGGCCAGCCGACGGAAGAGGCTCTGGACGCTCTGCGTCAGGGCGTGATGATTGAGCGCGGCCGCCACGGAACGGGCACGGGCCGTGTGCGTACGGCCCCGGCGCAGATTCGCCTCATGCGCCAGGGAGACAATCCCTGGTACGAGGTGATTCTGATTGAAGGGCGCAACCGCGAGCTGCGCAAGATGTTTGAAGAGATTGGCCACCACGTGGAGAAGATTCGCCGAGTGGGATACGGTCCGCTGGTGCTGGACCAGGAGCCGGGCAAGCTGCGCGAGCTGGAAGCGCACGAGGTCGAGCAACTGCGCCTGTGCGCGGACGGCAAGCTGAAGAAGAAGGCCAAGCGGCTGCCGGCGATGACCCAGTTGCCGCGCGAAGCCGGGCGTACCGTGCAGTACAAGAAGGCCGATGGTCGGCCGGGGTATGCTCGCCCAGTGCGCACGGGATTCAAGCCCCAGGATCGGGCCGCAGGTGGTGCGCCGCGTGATTTTGCTCGCCCGGCACGTCCGATTGATGGCGAGGCCCGGCCAAGTTTTGACCGCAAGCCGCGCTTTGACGGGGAACGTCCGGCAGCAGGCCGTCCATTTACTCCGCGCCCAGGTGGCGATCGCCCCTCGTTCCGTCCGGCGGGAGACCGTCCGGCATTCCGTCCAGGCGGGGACCGTCCCTCGTTCCGGCCCACTGGCGATCGCCCTGCTTTCCGTCCGGATGCGCGCCCTGGTGGCCGTCCCTTTGGCAATCCCGGCTTCCAGGCCGATAGCCCGCGTCGCCCTTTCACTCCGGCTGCGTCGGGAGAGGGGCAGTCGCGTCCGGATTTCCGGGCGGAGGACCGGCCGCTGACCGGGCCTGGCTCGCAGGACAGAGGCGGTTCGTTTGGCAAGACGGGTGGATTTGTGAAGCCTGGCTTCAACAAGCCCGGTGGATTCAGCAAACCGGGTGGTTTCGCCAAGCCCGGTGGATTCGTGAAGCACGACTCCAGTGAGGGTTTTCAGGGCGAGCGCCCGACGCCGCCTCCGACGCCCGCGTCCACGTTCAGCAGCCCGAAGTTGGAGATTCGTCCGGCAGCGCCGCGTGCGGATTTCGCACGCCCTGAGCGGTCAGATCGTCCGGGCCGTCCGTCGGCAGCGCCTGGTGCCCGTCCGGCACGTGCCGGCAAGCCGTGGGTGGATGCCTACGCCGAGCAGCCGCGCACGCCGGGTGGCATCAAGATTGAGCCGGTGACGGGGGCTCAGGATGACCGTCGCGGGCCCAAGCCGAATCGCCCCGCGTTTGCCCGTCCGCAGGGTGATCGTCCCCAGTTTGACCGCCCTCAGGGCGACCGGCCTGAGGGTGCCAAGCCGCAGTTTGACAAGCCATGGTCCGAGGGGCCGCGTCCGGCGGGAAACCGTCCGTTCCAGCCACGTCCGGCCGGGAATCGTCCCTTCCAGCCGCGACCGTTTACGCCGCGTCCCGAGGGCAGCTTTGACCGTCCTCGCCCGACGGGGACCGGGCGTACCTTTGGCGACCGCCCCTCGCGTCCGTTTACGCCGCGTCCGGGTGGCGACCGCCCTTCCTTCCGTCCTGCGGGAGACCGGCCGGCGTTCCGTCCAGCCGGGGATCGTCCTTCGACGGGACGTCCGTTTATGCCGCGACCCGGGGGGGACCGTCCATTCACGCCTCGTCCGGGTGCCCCGGCGCGCGAGGGTGGAGATTTCCGTCCCCGTCCCCAGGGTGGCGAGGGCCGTCCGTCGTTTGGCCGGCCGGCATTTGGTCGCCCCACGCGCAGCTTTGACGGGCCAAAGCCGTCGCCGGGTGGCAGCAACTCCCGGCCCAGCGGCAAGATGGACGCCGATGGCAAGCCGCACGTGAAGGATCGCCACCGCAACAGCTTTGAGGGCAAGTTCAAGGGCAAGCCCAAGTGGACGAAGAAGAGCTAACCAGGATAAGCCCCGAAACAGAAATGCCCCATATCCGCCAGGAAAGACTGGTGGATATGGGGCTCATTTTTTGCCCGGCTCAGGGTTGGGTAAGGCTGACATGGGAAAAGGTGACGGTGGCCAGTCCGCTGGCGTTGTGGGAGCAGACACCGAGTCCGACATAGACGGGCCCGGTCATGGCAACGGTCTGCGATGAGAATGCTGTGAAGGGGCCGTCGCCGATGGCGGTGTAGGTGGTGAAGAGATTTCCCCGGCGCTCGATGCGGAGCCGTGTGGGAGCGTGCTGAGGCGCGACAACGTCAGCGGTGATGCCGCCTGGCTTGAGCCGGTACTGCAGGGTGGCGTGACCATCGGCGTGGAGGGCGATGTCGGCGTAGGCCGAGGAGGAATCGAGGCTCTGGCGAAAGATGAGCACGCCCTTTTCCAGCGGCGCGGGTGCGTCTGGCGGGAATCGCAGATCGGCGGTCAGGGTCGCATCGCCGGAGAGTTTGACCCAGGCAAGGTGGAAGTCGTCCGAGGTGCCCCACATGTCTGACCCGCCCCCTGTGACGCGGTAGCTCCCGGAGGCGGCATCGTACTCCGTGGAGCCTGGCAGGGTCTTGCCGATCTCGGAGCTGGCGGCAAAGATGCGTGAGGCCGCGTCGCTGGCTGGCTGAGGCTGGCCCATGCCGGTAGCAGCGAGTGCGCCGGCAAGCAAAAGTTTGAGAGCGTACAGAAATGGTGTCATACGGATGGAGACACTATACGAGAGATGGCCTGCGCCTGCGAAGAAGGGAGTTTTCCGGGGATGACGCGGGCCCTGATTCGTTCTGTAACTAATTGCGGGTGAGACCATCCAATGAGGTGGAGGTTCCTACTGTGGACAAATTGGTAAACAAGGCGACGTTTGGAGCGGGTTGTTTCTGGGGAGTGGAGGTGGCATTTGCGCAAATTCCCGGCGTGACGGCTACGGCGGTTGGCTATGAGGGCGGGCACCTGGAGCGCCCCAGCTACAAGGATGTGTGCACGGACTCGACCGGCCACGCCGAGGTGGTGGAAGTGGAGTTTGACCCGGCTGTGGTGAGCTACGAGACGCTGCTGGACAAGTTCTTTGCCCTGCACGACCCCACGCAGATGAACCGTCAGGGCCCGGACTGGGGCACGCAGTACCGCTCGGCGGTCTTCTATCACTCCGAAGAGCAGAAGGCGAAGGCAGAGGCGAAGATTGCCCAGCTGAATGCCTCCGGGAACTATCTGCCCAAGCGGGTGGTGACGAAGGTTGAGGCGGCGCAAACCTTCTGGCGCGCCGAGGAGTACCACCAGCGGTATCTGGAGAAGCGCGGACTGGCCAGTTGCCATATTTAGCGGGCAATGGTGTGTGAACAGGCCCTGGCGTGGTGTTCCACGCGGAACGTTGTGTATCTGCCTTGAAAGGGCACAGCTTCGGCCCCCTTTTTGTCAAGCCCACAATTTCCCCTGCCATCTCAAAACCCAACAAAACAAACCACTATGGGCGCAAGAAAAGCGGGCCAGCCCTGCCGAGAGTTATTCCCCAAAAGCGCACAATGAAGGTAGTCGTCCACAGGGCAAACTTCATGCAAGATGCCTTCAGAAAAATCGTCCACCCGCCAAACGCCGATAAAGTGCACAAAAGCGCACAAAAAGCGCCTGGTAACTACCCACTAAAACCATATGCATCAACAGTATAGGCGGACTTTCACCGCAAAAACACCCCCCCCCCCTTTTTTCCGACAAATTCGAGGGGCACCGATTCATTTCTGCCCGAACCACAATCAAATCGCTGGGCAACGGCACCAGTTGACCCGCCGTGCCTCTAGCCTTGGTACTGCTCGTCAGTGACGTGTTCCATCCAGTCGACGGTGCTGCCGTTCAGCTTTTCCTGGATGGCAATGTGGGTCATCCCGGTGGTGGGGCTGGCGCCGTGCCAGTGTTTTTCGCCGGGGGCGAACCAGATGACGTCGCCGGGGTGGATTTCTTCGATGGGCCCGCCGAGGCGCTGGACGCGTCCCGAGCCCGAGGTGACGATGAGCGTCTGGCCGAGCGGGTGGGTGTGCCAGGCGGTGCGCGCGCCGGGCTCGAATGTCACGTGTGCGCCCACGACGCGGGCTGGGTCAGGGGCATTGAAGAGCATGTCGACGCGAACGGTGCCGGTGAAGTAGTCCGCCGGGCCTTTGCCCGACGGCACGGTGCCGATGCGTTGGATTTCCATGAAATATATCTCCTGAATGAATGCGGTTAGCTGCTCAAAACCGCCTGAACGTAGGCTGGTTTCATGGGCAGGCGGCGGATGTTCTTGCCGGTGGCGTCGTGGAAGGCGGCTGCGATCGCCGGTGCGGCCAGCGCGTTGGCGGCCTCAGATCCGGCTCCATAGGTGCCGACCTTGGGATTGTGGACGAGCACGACGTTGATTTCCGGCAGGTCGGCCATGCTGGGGATGGGGTAGGCAATCCAGTCGTCGGTGGTGACGCTGCTCTGGTCAAAGGCCACCTCTTCCATGAGGGCGATGCCGATGCCCATGACGGTTCCGCCCTGGATTTGGCGCTTGAGCTGCTGGGGGTTGATGACGATGCCAGGATCGACGGCGACGGTGACCTTGTCGACGACGATGACGCCGGTGGAGGGGGTGACGGAAACCTCCGCCACGCAGGCCCACCAGGTTTGGCTGCGGAACATGAGGGCTACGCCGCGACCCGTTACGGTAGCTGAGCCGGTGGCCGAGGCGGCGGGTTGCGGGGAGGGATGCGTCTGCCAGCCGGAGGCCTCGCGGACGGCCTTGAGGACGCCGATGGCGCGCTCGTCGGTGGAGTGGTCGATGCGAAACTGGATGGCGTCTGCGCCGGCCAGGGCGGCTGCTTCGCTGATGGCCAGTTCGCGGGGATAGTTCTGCTGGAACTGCCCAGGAGTGCGCATGGAGTGGTCGCGCAGGCCGATGGCGGTGGGGGAAGCCTGCTGGCCGACCTGGAAGGTCCCGTGGCCATGCTCAAGCAGGTTGGGCGTGGTTGGGTAGGTCCAGGGGTCCTGCAGGTCGTTGGAGGTGCTGGCGATGGAGTCGGCGACGACGTAGGGCGCGGGCTGGGTGGGCAGGCCGGCGAGTACCGCGCCGACCAGGCGATCGTCCTGCATGGCGGGCATGTAGTGGTCGATCTGGTAGGCGGCGAGTTTGCCGTTGTCGTCGATGGCCAGTTGCACGTCAGAGAATGCGGCGGGCGACTGGGTTGACCACTGCATGTCGTCGGCGCGCATCCATTGCACGCGGACCGGCTTGCCGGTGGCCTGGGAGAGCAGGACTGCTTCGTCTTCCGCGCCCGCGTTGCCGCCGTTGGAGCGGCCGTAGTGGCCGGGACCGGAGTAGGTGTGGACCACGACGTGGTCGGGGGTAGATTTCAGCATCATGGCAATCTCAGCGCGGAGCTGCTGGGGATTCTGGGTGTGGGTGTGGACGTGGACCATGCCGTCGGGGCTGACATCGGCGACGGCCATGCTGGGCCCGATGGGCGCGTGCTTCATGTAGGAGAGTTGGTAGGTGGCGGAGAGTTTTTTGCGCGCGGACCTGAGGGCGGCTTCCACATTGCCCTTGTTGGTGGGAGCTTTGGTGACGGGGGTGGACTTCCAGTCCATGTCGTCGCGCAGATGGCGGAATAGGTCTGCGTTGCCGGGCAGTCCCTTCCACTCGGTCCACTGGGTAGATCCGGCGACCGCTTCCGCTGCCTGGATGGCTTCCCACTCGCTGGGGGAGACGACGGCGACGAGGTTGCCCTTGACGATGAGCTGGGCGGTGGGGAACTTGGTTTTGTCGAGCGCGCCGGCGGAGATGAGTTTGGAGCCGAGGGTTTTGGGGTGGAGGACGCGGCCATGCAGCATGCCGGGCAGGCGAACGTCGGTGACCCAGGTTTCCTTAGCTGTGACCTTGGAGCGGGTGACGGAGTTCTGGAAGGACTTGCCGATGATCTTGTATTCGCTGACTTGCTTCATGGGCGGGTTACCCTCGACGCTGAGGCCGCCGATGCCGGTGAGGTCGCCGCTGACGGGGATGGTGAGCTTGAGTTGCTGGTCTTTGACTAGGTCGCCGTAGGAGATGGACTTGCCCCCGCCGGAGACGACGCCATCGGTGACGGTGAGCTTGTCTTTAGGGACCCCGAGGTGGTCGGAGGCGAGCCCGAGCAGGGCCTGGTAGGTGTAGGCCGCGGCCTTGCGGATGTTGGGCATGCCACTGCCGAGAAAGTCGAATGCACCGCTGCCGTCGGGGGTGCGGTCGGTGTCTCCCTGGACGACAGTGGTGATGGCCTCAAAGGGTACACTGAGCTCTTCCGCAACGATCTGGCGGTAGGCGGTATAGACAGTGCCTTGGCCGAAGTCGCTTTTTCCGGTGCGCATGAGGACGGTGTTGTCCGGGTGAATCTCGATCCAGGAGCTGGGCAGGGTAGGGTCGAGCGAGTTGCCGGGCACCGTGGGGCCGGCTGCATGGGTGTGCGCGACCTCAAGGCCGACAGCGCCGAGTCCCACGGCGAGTACGCCACCGGCGCGGAGGAAGTTGCGCCGCGACAAGCTGGCGCCGAAGACACGTGCGGGGATTCTGCGCATGGGTGACATCGGTTACTTCCCTTCTACCATCAGCTGGCCGGCGTGCTGGACGGCCTCGATGATGGCTGTGTAGGTGCCGCAGCGGCAAACGTTCGGCGAGGGGCCGGAGGTGGTGAAGGCGGCCTTGATCTGGGCGACGGTGGGCTTGGGGTTGCTCTCAAGTAGCTCGGTAGCCTTGATCATCATGCCGTTCTGGCAGAAGCCGCATTGCGGGGTCTGCTCGTCAATCCAGGCCTGCTGGACCGGATGCAGCGTTGTCTTCGCTTCCTCGGCGGGAAGGTGCATTTGCTCCGACCAGCGCGCGGAGAGCCCTTCGAGAGTGGTGATCTCCTGTTTGGGCGTGATATCGGAGAGTGCGACGGCGCAGGAGCGGGTCTCTTTGCCGTCGATGAGCACGGAGCATGCTCCGCACTGGGCCAGGCCGCAGCCGAATTGCGGGCCGGTGAGCAGGAGCTCGTTGCGCAGAATGTAAAGCAAGGGGGTGTCGCCGGGTGCGTGGACTTCGTGCCGGACGCCATTCACCGTTATCGTGGCCATGGGAAAACTCCTGCGTGGGAAGGTTGCCGGGTTGCGAGAGAGGGGTCTGGTAAGGAAGGGATGCGTCTTACCCTGCCATGGTAACCGCAGTTATGCGGAGTGGGATACGGGAATTTTTCCGGTGCGTTGCAAGCGAATGGCGGGGGGTGAGTGCATCCGCGCCCTGGCGGTCAGGGCGCGGATGCGGATGCGACCGAGTTAGCGGCCGGTGGTGGCTTCAATCTGCGGTGGGTAGCGGGCGCCCTCAATGGCTATTTTGGAAGCGGCGGCTTCAATTGCTGCGGCATCGGTCGCGGAGAGCTCTATCTTGGCTGCGCCGATGTTCTCTTCCAGGCGATTGAGCTTGGTGGTGCCAGGGATGGGGACGATCCAGGGCTTTTGCGCGAGCAGCCAGGCCAGCGCGATTTGCGCGGTGGTTGCGCCGTGCTGTGCGCCGATGGAGGTGAGCAGGTCCACCAGGGCCTGGTTGGCATGGCGGGCTTCCGGCGTGAAGCGGGGCAGAATGTTGCGAAAGTCTGTCTTGGCGAACTCGGTGTTCTGGTCCATTTTTCCGGTCAGGAAGCCCTTTCCGAGCGGGCTGTAGGGGACAAAGCCGATGCCCAGCTCTTTGAGGGTGGGGATGATCTCTTCCTCGGGCTTTCGGGTCCACAGCGAGTACTCGCTTTGCAGCGCGGTGACGGGCTGCACTGCGTGGGCGCGGCGGATGGTTTTTACGCCGGCTTCGGAGAGGCCGAAGTGCTTAACCTTGCCCTCGGCGATGAGCTCCTTGACGGCACCGGCGACGTCTTCAATGGGCACATTCAGGTCCACGCGGTGCTGATAGAAGAGGTCGATGGCGTCGACGCGGAGCCGTTTGAGGGAGGCTTCGCAGACCTTCCGGATGCGCTCGGGGCGGCTGTCCATGCCGACTCCGCCGGGGGTGCCGTCCGCGTTGACGTTGAAGCCGAATTTGGTGGCGATGACGACCTTGCCCTTGAAGGGCTCAAGGGCTTCGCCGACGAGGTATTCGTTGGTCCAGGGGCCGTAGACTTCCGCGGTGTCAAAGAAGGTGACGCCCTGCTCGACGGCGGCGCGGAGGAGGGCGATACCCTGCTGCTTGTCAACTGCGGGGCCGTAGCCAAAGCTGAGGCCCATACAGCCGAGGCCCAGGGCGGAGACCGAGAGAGTGCTGTTGCCGAGTTTGCGGGTTTGCATTGTTGCTCCATTCTGTCTTGATAGGTTGCGGTCGCAGTTTGCCTCGCAGGGTGCGCGAAAGGTACTTAGTAGTGTTCCCAGGTGACGGACCAGTGTTCCTTGGCGTTTGCGGATCGGATGATAAGCTTTCCGCCTTCTGTGAACTGGAAGACGCGCGGCAGATCTTTGCCGACGAGCAGGGCGCCCGTGTTCGATCCTAGAACGTGGTGGGTAACGGTGTGCTCAGCCTCATTGACCTCGAAGCTGCCAAAGCTGGCTTCGTAGCCATCGAGCACGTATTCGTTCGTGAGGCCACTGGCAGCCTTCGGATACATCAACTGAACGGAAACGTGGCCATCGCTGGTGTAGACGAGCATACCGATGGGTTGAGGGATATCCTTTGGCTTGCCATCTGGACCTGGGAAGTCAATGCGTGCCAGATGCCATGCTCCAATAAGCCGATTCCGGGCGGAAAGATGGTCGCCGGCCGGGGAGATTTGGGCCTGAGCAAACGTGGCAAGTATCACTGTGATTGCGATTGCAACGTAACGTGGAGCTTTCATTTTTAGCTTCTCCCTTCTGGCTGCGATCAACGGCCAACGATTTTTTGATGGAATGCGGGATAGCGTTCCCCTTCCAGCTTGATTTTTGAGGATGCCTCTTCCAAGGCAAGGGCGTCGTCAGAGGTCAGTTCAACGTTCGCCGCTACGAGATTTTCTTCCAGCCGCGCCAGTTTGGTGGTGCCGGGAATCGGCACGATCCAGGGCTTTTTGGCGAGCAGCCAGGCGAGGGCGATTTGCGCTGGAGTCACGTTCATCTTCTGCGCGAAGCTGGTGATCAGATCGACGAGCGCCTGGTTCGCCTGGCGACTCTCCGCGCTGAACCTGGGAACAGTGCTGCGGAAATCCGTGCTGTCGAATGTTGTGCCGGAATCGATCTTGCCTGTGAGGAAGCCTTTGCCGAGCGGACTGAAGGGAACGAAGCCGATGCCGAGTTCTTCGAGGGTGGGCATTACCGTTTCCTCGGGCTCTCGCCAGAAGAGCGAGTACTCGCTTTGCAGAGCAGCGACAAGCTGTACGGCATGGGCGCGGCGAATCGTCAGTGCTCCGGCCTCCGAAAGGCCAAAGTGTTTTACCTTGCCCTGCTGAATCAGATCTTTGACGGCGCCGGCAACCTCTTCGATGGGCACATTCGGGTCGACGCGATGCTGATAGTAAAGATCGATGGCATCGACTTTCAGCCTCTTGAGGGAACCCTCGACGACCTGTTTGATGTGGTCGGGACGGCTGTTGAGCGCGCTCCAGCGGTCTTTGTCACCCGGGTTGGCCTCCCAGCCAAACTTCGTCGCGATGACGACCTTTCCCCGGAATGGAGCGAGTGCTTCTCCGAGAACCTCTTCGTTCAGAAACGGTCCATACACCTCGGCCGTGTCGAAGAAGGTGACCCCACGCTCAACGGCGGCGTGGAGCAGTGAGATCATTTCCTGTTTGTCCTTCGCCGGCCCGTATGACCAACTCATGCCCATACAGCCGAGGCCCAGGGCGGAGACCGAGAGAGTGCTGTTGCCGAGTTTGCGGGCTCGCATGATGGTGCTCCTGTCTAGTGAATCTGGAAGGCTTTGAGGATTGAGTTGAGGTCTTGACGGACGGGCTCGGGCTCGTCGTCGAGGGGCTGGTTTGGGATGTCGCGGACGCCGTCCAGGTTGCCGGGCTGATCTGGGTCGAGGGGGGCGAAGAGGGCATCGAAGTCGGTCTGTGCAGGGCCGGTGGTTGCGACCAGCTCAAAGGTCTTGGAGAGAGCGGTCGGTGAGGTGAGGCTGCGGACGAGGACTTCGGCGATCTGTTTTCGCGCAATGACGCCGTCGCTGGAGTTGCCTGCCTGCCGTGTGTCGCCCTGCCGCAGAAGCATCTGCAGTTCGCTGGGCTTGTTGTAGTCGAACCAGCCTGGGCGGACGATGGTGTAGGGCCGCCCGCTCGCGCGTTCGATGCGCTCGGAGCGGCGTTTGCAGTCGTGGGCCTCGGTGCTGCGATTGTAGGAGCCGGTGCGATTGGTGACGCCGATGGAGGTCATCAGGGTAATGCGCGGAGTGAGTGGGCCCAGCGCAGGCAGAACGTTGCGAACGCCGCCGTAATCGACCGTCTCTGCACCTGCTTTGCCCGCGCCATTGGAGCCGAGGGTGAAGACGATGGCGTCGACTCCTGCGACCGCAGAGGGCAGAGCCTCAGCTTGCGTCACATCGCCGAGGGCGAATTCAACCGTGCTCGGAAACTGGCGAGCTTTGGCCGCGCTGCGCATCAAGGCGCGAACCGCGTGGCCTTGCCGCAGGGCTTCGTCCACGGCGAGGCGGCCGATGCTGCCTGTCGCTCCGACTACGAGTACGGTCAATCTTGCGTTCGTCATGATCAAGCCTTGTGAAGTGTCTCTGCCGGGACGACTTCGTTGACGGCGTTGATGCCGTTGAGGGTGCGCGGGTAGCCGATGAAGGGCAGCAGTTGGGTCAGCACATCGATGAGGGTTGCGCGGGTGTTGCCGACGCTGAGGTTGGCGGCGACGTGGCCCTTGACCTGCGCGTCGCAGCCACCCTGGGCGACGAGGAAGCTGAAGGTAATCAGCTCGCGGGTGGGGATGTCGATTCCGGTGCGGGTGTAGTGATCGCCAAAGCAGTTGGCGGCGAGGTACTGCTGGATGTGCTGGAGATCGGCTGGAGCGGCGGCGCGCATTTTGTCGACGGTGTCGCTGCCGATGATCTGCTTCTGAACGGCGAGGCCTTTTTCCGCCCGGGTTTCCGGCCTGGTTGTGGACTGGCCGGGCAAGGGCAGCGCAATGCCGCGCTGGGTGAGTATTTCGTTGGTGGCCCCGATGAAGTCGTACGCCCGGGCGATGCCGAGATAGGGCACGGCCTGGTAGAGGATTTCCTTCACCTCAACGGGAGTGACGCCGACGTTGAGGGCTGCCACAAGCATGGCGCGATATTCGAGGACAGCGTGGCATCCCATGATGGCCGCCAGCTGAACGATAAGCCGCGTGCGAATGGGGAGCGAGCCGTGACGCAGCACTTCATCGAAGGCGAAGTTGTCGAAGAACTCGACCAGCTCCGGGTCAGTGACGGCGGCGGCGGCGGCGTGGTTGGGAAAGAGCAGGTCGTGGTTCTTGCGGGCGATTTCACTGATTGCCATTGCGGTGCTCCTTGCGGAACGTGGGAGGCTGGCCCTGCACCGCGGTGGAAGCCGAGGCGCAAGGCCAGGTTGGGGTTACTCGTACTTGAGCGAAGCCATGTCGATGGAGAAGCGGTACTTCACGTCGGAGCGCAGCATGCGCTCGTAGGCTTCGTTGAGTTTCTGGATGGGGATGACTTCAACGTCGGAGGTGATGTTGTGTTCGCCGCAGAAGTCGAGCATCTCCTGGGTTTCCGCAATGCCGCCGATGAGCGAGCCGGAGAAGCTCTTGCGGCCGAAGAGCAGGCCGAAGACGTTGACCGGGAGCGGCTTGTCGGGCGCGCCGACCATGGTGATGTTGCCGTCGCGGCGCAGCATGTGGATGTATGCGTTGATGTCGTGCTCTGCGGCTACGGCGTCGAGGATGAAGTCGAAGCTGCCGGCATGCTTGGCCATTTCATTGGCATTGCGGGAGAGAACGACCTCATCCGCACCGAGGCGGAGGGCGTCTTCGCGCTTGCTTTCCGACGTGGTGAAGACGACGGTGTGCGCACCCAATGCGTGGGCAAACTTGATGCCCATGTGGCCCAGTCCGCCAAGGCCGACGACGCCGACCTTCTTGCCCTTGGTGACGCCCCAATGGCGCATGGGCGAGTAGGTGGTGATGCCGGCGCAGAGCAGCGGCGCGGCTCCGGCCAGGTCAAGGTTGGTGGGGATGCTGAGGACGAAGTGCTGGTGGACGACGATGGAGTCGGAGTATCCGCCGTAGGTGACGCCGCCCAGGTGCTTGTCGGGAGCGTTGTAGGTGAAGACACCGTTGGGGCAGAACTGCTCGAAGTTGTCGCGGCAGTTGGGGCAGGTCAGGTCGGCATCCACGAGGCAGCCGACGCCGACGATGTCGCCGGCCTTGTAATTGCTGACACCCGAGCCGACCCTGGTGACGCGGCCCACGATTTCATGGCCAGGCACGCAGGGATAGACGGTGGGCATGATGGCGGCCCACTCGTTACGGGCCGTGTGCAGATCAGAGTGGCAGATGCCGCAGAAGAGAATCTCAATCTGCACGTCGTCTGCCGTGGGCTCGCGCCGCGTGATGGTGTCGGCGGCAAAGGGAGCGGTGGCGCTGGCTACGGAATAGGCTTTTGCTTTGTACATGATGACCTCAGTCGATTGGATTACGGTGCTGGTGGGTTCGTCCGCCTCAGGTCGAACGAGCACCCAGCTCGTTAGATTCCGTGGGTTGCCTGAAGGTGCCTGCAAATTGAGGCGTTTCTGTTAAAAGAACAGCGAGTAGCTGGCGGCGAAGGTTACAGTGTCGTCGACGCGCGGGGTAATAGCCGCGCCACGGATGTAGCTGAGGCCGAGCGAAAGGTAATTACCAGGGGCCAGGTGGAGGTTGTAGCTGCCGGTCAGCGAGCCCGAATTGCGCCAGACGGGCTTGCCCAGGGCAACCAGCGGATCGGTGAAGAACTTGCTGTGTCCGGTGTAGGTGGAGAGGACCGAGACCACGTCGCCGGGACGTTTGGCGAATGGAGCCATCTGGTAGAGGCGCGCCTCAAAGTAGCGGTCGTAGGGGTTGAAGCGCGAAGGTACGGACATGGCCGATCCGCCTAGGTACAGGCCCTTGTAAGGCTGCAGTGGGTCGGGCTTGCGGAGCTGATAGTCCATGAGAGCGTAGGCGGCAAAGTTGCCGGGTTCCTGCTTGCCGTTGGCCTGGTTGGTGTAGAGGGTGCTGTTGCGCATGTAGCCGGCGCGGAGCCAGGCTTGGTTTGCTGTGGCAGAGCCGGGGCGTTGATAGCCGGCCTCTTCCAGGAGGAGGAGTTTGTCGCCCTTGGGGTCGAAGCGGAAGCCGGAGTTGTTGCGGTGCTCAGTGGCGGGTCCGCCGTTGGGGTCCAGACTACGCTGAAAGCCGGACTTGATGTAGGTGTGCTGGGGACCTCGGACCTTGAGGTTGAACATGGGCGCGGTGAGCGGGAAGTAGGCCATGCCAACTTCATAGGGAAGGACGGCGTAGACACCCTGGACGCCCGAGGCGGTGGAGCCGCCCACCTGCATGCCAACAAACTCCAGCTCTTCCGAGTTGTATCCGGTCTTGACCTCGACCCGGTCGTTAGCGAATTCCTTGTAAAGATTGAGCGACCAGATGTCTATGACCTTGGGGCCGGCAGGCTCCCAGCTGGCCCAGTTCCAGACGCCGCTGAGATGCAGCTCGGCGTGGTGCAGCCCGAGTTGGCTGAGGTTGGACGTGAAGATGAGATGCATCAGCGAGCCATCGAACGGGCTGTCGCCGACAAACGACTGTTGGACGGCCGGCGCCTTGAGGATGTCCTGCGCATAGCTGTCGAGGACGATCAGGCGGAGGGCCATGCCCTTGCTCAAAAGTGCCTCGCGGAACTTTGAATTGACATGGACGTTGCTGTCGGCGAAGGGCGGCATGGCGGCATCGCCACCACGGAAGTTGAGGTCTTCGATGGAAGTGGCCGCGGCAGCAGTCGTGGTGGGCCCCACGGGGGCCTGGCCATCGGACTCGCTCTGGGCGCGGCCTATTGAGGCGGAAAGCGCGAGAATAATTGCGGCAATCAGGGTTGTTCGTACTGGGAGGCGGGCGAGATGCACTAAAGTCTCCGGCGGTCGTGTCTTCCGTCCGGTGGCGCCAGCCGGAAGGGTATGACCGCAACTTGATGCTACGGAGAATGCGCTGAAGAGCGGTATCCAGATTCTTCCGATTGATTGCCTATTTCTATCGATGGTCGATTTTTTCTGTGCCGGAGGGTTTGGTTCGGGGGTAGGCTGGGAGGGTAGGGAGTGAGCGTGATGGCGATAGAAATCGGAGCCGGTGCGACGGAGTTTGAGGCGGTTCGGGCGGAGTTGGCGGGCAAGATTGCCGCGCATATCCAGGTGGAGGGCCCAGTTGCCTCCCTGATATCAGGGCTGCACTTCTACCGCCGCAGTGTGCCGACAGAGTGCGTATCGGCGGCGTATGAGCCCGAACTGGTGCTTTGTGTGCAGGGGGAAAAGCGCGTGATCGTCGGCGGGACGACGCACATTTGCAATGGAACCACGATGCTGCTGACCTCAATCGATTTGCCGGTGGCCAGCCAGGTGACCAGGGCGTCGGAGGAAGAGCCGGTTCTGGCGTTTGTGCTGCGGTTGGAGATGCCGGTGGTGCGCGAAATTCTGAGCCAGGACGAGTTCCTGGTGGCAGAAGGAGCCGGTGCGGCGCGCGGCATGGCGCTGGGCAAGACCCCGATTGAGCTGATGACCGCCTGCTCGCGCCTGGTGGATTTACTGGACAAGCCGGCGGATATCCCGTTTCTGGGGACGCTGATGAAGCGGGAGATCATCTACCGGCTGCTGCGTTCGCCGCTGGGCAGGCACCTGCGGGCGATTGCCACGCTGGGCGAAAACAGCAACCGGACGGCAAAGGCGGTGGCCTGGCTGAAGTCGAACTACGCCAAGCCGCTGCGCGTGGAAGACCTGGCCGGTGTGGCGCAAATGGGGGTTTCGACTTTCCACCATCACTTCCGCTCGCTGACCCAGATGAGCCCCTTGCAGTACCAGAAGCGGCTGCGCCTGCACACCGCACGGCTGCGCATGATGACCGAGGGGATGGACGCGGCCAGCGCGGCGTTTGAGGTGGGCTACGAGAGCGCCAGCCAGTTTAACCGCGAGTACAGCCGGATGTTTGGGATGCCGCCGATGCGGGATATCAAGATGCGGCGGGTTGGCGGGGTTGAGGTGGGTTAGGGGCTTTGGCCCAGAAGTAAGCGTGGCGAAGTCAAATTGCAACCTCGTTTTTGTTGGAAAGGGGGGGGTGGGGTGTTTTTGCGGGAACTGCCTCCTATGCGGTTGATGGGATTGGGGTTAGTGGGTTGTTACCTGGCGCATTTTGTGCGTTTTTGTGCACTTTTTGGCGCTTGGCGGCTGGGGCGATTTTTCGGATGTCTGCCTGTATGGAATTTGCCCTCGGAACGACTGCTTTGATTGTGCGCTTTTTGGGAATAATTATCGGCAAGTTTGTGGAAGATTTCCTGGGGAGATTTAGAGGGGTCTGTGTTTTTCCCGGGCCGCAAAGGCGAGGGACGCTTCGGCGGGCGGGGTGGCAGTAGACTCGAAGAACAAAGGCAAGAACAGATCTGGCATTTGTCGTTCCCGCCCCCCGTGCTGCAGGCCTACTGAACACCGGGTTTCGTGCCCAGGTTGCGCATGGACGGCGCATGGCGGAAACTGGTTGGGCTATGCGCATCTGTCGTTGTCTTGCTTCTGTTGTTTGCCTTTTCGTGTTGGCGGCTTTGCCTGCCTGTGCTTCCCATCTCGTTACCGGCAACGGCTTTGGGTTTGCCGTGGTTTCGCCGGAGTCCGGTGCGGTGACGAAGTTCTACGCGCACCCCTACAGCTTTGAGCGGCCCGAGGCGCGGAATCCGCTGAGCGAGGGTGTGCCGACGGCCAACTTCATCCAGGAGCTGGCCTGGAAGCAATCCCCGGCATCGGTGGGCGGCAGCGTACAGGGCGCAACGGCCGAGTACGAAGCCGACTCGCAGGTGATCCACACGCGCCGCAGCAATGGCGAGGGCTTTGCGTTTATGCCCTTCGGATTGGCTCGGACAGCGCTGGTGGTCAGTTGGACTCCGACTGCTGCCGCGGGCGGCGGGTGGCAGGTGGCGTGGAACCATCCAGTCATTTCGCAACGAACGGTGCGGGAAGCAGGCTCGGCGATGCAGCTGCTGAGCTTTGACGGCATCGGCGAGCGACTGCTGCTGATTCCGCTGGATCGCGAGCAGACTGAGCCGCCGCAACGTGAGCCGGGACAAGTGCTGGCAGGGAGCGGGGCCTGGGCGATGATTTCGATTGATCCCGGCGACGGAGACAACGAGGTGCTGATGGCCGCGCGGCAGTTTCGCCAATGGCGTGCGGCCCTGAAGCCGCAGGCGCTGGTGATGCGGGAAATTGACCAGATTGAGCGCTGGCGGGTTGTGCCCGCGGTCCACTTTACCGGCGACGAAGAGCGACGCCTGTGGCGGCAGAGCGAGACGATGCTGCGCATGGCGCAGAGTCGCGAGCCGAACGGCGCGGGGCGCAACAGCAACGGGATGATTGTGGCGTCATTGCCGGATGGGGTGTGGTTTACGCCCTGGGTACGGGACATGGCCTGGGCGCTGGTGGCGCTGACGCGGATGGGCCACCAGAACGAGGCGCGTGCAGGCCTCTTGGCCTACTTCAACGCGCGGGCCACGGGCAAAATGCGCGCCCAAACCGCCGGCGCGGACTACCAGATTTCGGTGGTGCGCTACTTCGGCGATGGGTCGGAAGAGCCATTTTTTACGGAGGAGGGCGCGACCAATATCGAGTTCGACGACTGGGGAGAGGCCCTGTGGGTGCTGGGCGAGTACGAGCGCCGGTACAACGATCTGCAACTGCTGCAGGCCGCAACATGGCGCGGGCCGCTCTACCAGAGTGCGCGGGATTTCGTGGTGAAGCCGCTGGTGCAGAACCTGGAGCCGATCGGGGCAGGACCTGACGCCGGCAAGATTGTGGCCGCCGACACCTCCATCTGGGAAGAGCACGAGAAGGACGCCAAACACTTTGCCTTTTCGACCGCGATGGCCATTGTGGGCCTGCAGGATTTTGCCCAGGTGGCCGAGCGTGCCAGCGATGAGCCCGCGAGCCGCGCGGCGCTCAGCCAGGTCGCGCAGTTGCAGAAGGGCTTTCAAACGGCGTTTCTCCGCGACGGAAAGCTGCACGGAACGCTGGAGCCGGGCGAGAAGAACGACATCGATGGTGCGCTCCTGGCCATCCTCCACCTGGGCGTGGTCACCGACCCGTCGATTGTGCGCGATACGGTGGAGCGGATGGCGCTGCTGAAGGTGGACTCCGGCGGCTACCGGCGCGTGCGCAGCAACTACACCGACCCGGCGATCTTCGAGTACTGGTACGAGCGGCAGGAGTTCGTCTTTGTGGACTTCAGCCTGGCGGAGGTGTATCGCCCACAGGGGCGCGCGGCAGAGGCTGACGCCGTGTTGAAACGCATTGAGGACAAAGCCGCCGCCGACCACAACATCCTGCCGGAGATGTATGTTTCCCTGCCCTGCAAGCTCTTCCCCGGCAACATCGGCGACCCGACAGGTGCCCTGCCCATGGTGGGCTACGGCGCCGGGGAGTTCATTCTGCATCTTGTGGATCGGGAGCGGTTTTCGGGTGGGCGGTGAGAATGGGGATTACCCCTGCGGATTCGGCTCCCGCACAACCAGTTCCACCCCAGCCTCCTGGAAGAGTTCTGTGGTGTAGCGGAAGGACTCGGCCCAGCGTTCGCTGGTGTTGGGGACGGTGACGACGCGGCGGATGCCGGCCTGGATGATGATGGACGCGCATTGGGAGCAGGGCATGAAGGGCCAGACGTAGAGGGTACATCCGTGGAGGTCTTTGCCGGCGGAGAGGATGGCGTTGACCTCGGCGTGGATGATGGTGCGGTACTTGACTTCGCGGTTTTCGAGGCGGTCGGGGGAGTCGTCGACGCCGGCGGGGTGGCCGTTGAAGCCGAGGGAGACGACGAACTTGCCCTTGGTGATGACGGAGCCGACCTGTGTGCTGGGGTCCTTGCTCCACCTGGAGACGAGGATGGCCATGTCGAGAAAGCGAGCGTCCCAATCCTGCATGATGGTCCCTCCGTGGGGAGAAGTGGTGTGGGGACCATCATTTCATCTGAGGGCGGTTTTGGATAGATGGGACGAGTGGAGCTGACGGCTTGGATCTGTCATCTCCCCGGTCCCCAAAGGCGAGGGACCGGGGGCACCCATCCGTGAAATTTATGTGCACAATTGTACGGTCAGGGTATTAGCAGGAGACCGAGCTCATGCGCTGGGCACGGCGGACGGTGGTGGCGGCGAGGGCCAGGGTGAGGTAGGCGCTGGCGATGAGCAGGATTCCGGTGCCCATGGCGGTGAGTCCCTGCATGCGGTCGAGCGGGAGGAAGATGGCGCTGGCGGCGGCCCAGACGCAGAGCAGGCCGCCGGTAAGGTAGTGGGGGCGGTAGCGGAAGAGGCGGGCCAGGGGGAACATGTGGAGTCCGACGATGGCAGTGATGGCGGACATGATGTAGGCGTCGAGGTGAAGTCGGACGAAGGTGAAGGCGGTAAGGGTGACGGCGATCCACTGGATGGCGTTGATGAGAGAAAAGGCGCGGCCTTGGGCGGGGTCATTGGGGAGGGCTGTGAAGAGTCGTCCCTGGCGGTAGACCCATGCGGCCATTCCGAGCAGGACGGCGAGAATCATGAGGAGCCAGCCGAGGGTTGCGATGTTGAGGGTTTGGCGGGCGAAGAGTGCGAGGCCAATCCAGAGGGAGCCGAAGACGGCGAAGAAGGTGGCGCCGATGGCGCGGCCGTGGATCTGATGGGCGGTGAGGGTGTTGGATATGGACATGGCTTTTCTCCTTGGGGAAGGGTTAGGCGTCGATGGCGGCTCCGAGGAGTCGCTTGAGGGCCTGGACGTACTCGGTGAGGGCCAGGCGGCCGGGTTGGGTGATGCGGTAGAGGGTCTGCGGCTTGCGCAGAACGAAGCGTTTTTCCATCAGGACGTAGCCAGCCTCTTCGAGCTTGAGCAGGTGCGCGCCGAGGTTGCCGTCGGAGGCGCCGGTTTTGGCGCGGAGCCAGGTGAACTCGGCCTCTTCCACGCCGGCGAGCAGGGAGAGCAGGGCAAGGCGCAGCTTGCCGTGGATGACGGGATTAAGTTCCGGCAGCTCAGGCATGGCTGGCACCGGAGTTTGCTGCGCGGGCACGGCGTTCGGCTGCTTCGGAGATCATCATGTAGACGCCGAAGACAATCTGGCAGAGGAAGATTGCGGCCAGGAAGATATAACCGCTCTGGTCGATGGTGACGAAGCAGGAAGCGACCGCCGCGGCCCACCAGGCGATGCCCACGCCCATCTGCACGCGCCAGCGGAGGATGAGTCCGGAGGTGACGTTGGCCGTGCCCAGAGCGCCCTCAATCATGGCCAGGAAGACATGCTGCTCGGCGTGACCGCTGGCGGCGACGGAGATGCAGAGGATGAAGAGCGACCATCCCATGGCGATCCAGATGGCGCCGATGGCGCGGCCGAGGGTGGTTTCCGGATGATGCTCGCGGGTTTTGAAGGCACCGAAACCGGTGATGACGGCGGCGACGATCATGGTGACGGGCCAGGCGTAGTTGGAGTGGCCGAAAGTGCCCCAGGCAATGGCGATGAAGTAGGCAATGCCCCATAGGACAAAGCTCCAGCCCCAGCTTTCGGTTTTCTGGCGGCCCTCAGACATCATGGATTCGATGAGGTTGAGGCGGTCTCGGAGGTCTTGGGAGGTGATGGGATCGGTCATGGGAAGATCCTTCCTTGTGAGAATTCGGACGGTAGAGTATTCCTCTATGAAGAGTACTCTATAAAATAGAGTTAATGATGTCAAGAAGAATTTTGATTTTGTTTGGGGTGATTTGGAAGCTGGAAGGGTGCGGAGCGGACGGGTGTGAGCTGGCGGAGTTGACCTGGGGCGGTGTGTGGGGGTTTGATGGGGCCATGGATACAACAGGCGGGATTGATTTTGAGGGATTGTGGGCAAAGGTTCTGCGCGATTACCGAGGCGATCCGGAGTCGATCCACGGGCCGGCGCACTGGCGGCGTGTGGAGGGGAGCGGGCTGCAGATTGCGGCGGATAACGGGGCCGATGCGGACGTGGTGCGGCTGTTTGCCGTGCTGCACGACTCGCGGCGGGTCAACGACAGCCACGAGCTGAAGCATGGGGAGTTGGCGGCCGAGTACGCCGAAACGCTGCGGGGCAAGTGGTTTCCGCCGTCTGTGCTGAAGGAGGAGCGATTTGCAAAGCTCACCTATGCGTGCCGCTGGCATACGCACGGCAAGCTGAGCGAGGACGCGACGATTGGCGCCTGCTGGGACGCGGATCGGCTGGACCTGGGGCGCGTAGGGCTTATTCCGGAGGCGCGGTTTATGAGTACTCGGTTGGGAAAGGAATTGGCTGGGGGGTGAGGGCGGCGATGGTGAGCGCAGGCTCCTGTCTACAGCTTGCCCTTCTTAAGGGCACGCAGGAAAAACCATGAGTTGATCGCTATCCCCACACAGACTACGAATGGGATCAGAAGGGCCATCGAGAGAAGTACCCAGTACTTGCCGAATGACTCCCAATAAGCATGAAGCGGATGTCCGTATAAGAACGGAGACACCGATGCACTGCTCAATAAAAGCGCACCCGAGGCGTAGAGCGCTTGCTTCTTCCATAGAGACAGATATTCCACAGCATTTTGTTTAGCCCCTGGCCGTTCTTCTTTGCTCGGGTTGGGCTGATCCATGTTGTGGGTCGAGCTCATTGAATTTGGTTCCTGTCCCGATCCGAGGTTCTGCAAGTTGCATGGCGGTGGCTGCCCCAGGGCTGCGTCTTTCATCCATGAGTTTATCGAGAGGTACCTGGCAATTCACGCATTGTTGCGTTCTTTGTTGCACCGTTCATCAGGGCAACGGCGGTACCTCAAGAATACGGAGAATTTAACTCGCAATCAGCTCTCGAGATTTTATGGTTTGCTTTCTTTGTGCGCTGAGTCTTGTGAGTCGTCGGCGGGTGACACACCCTGGTTGCATTCTTTCCAAGCTACCACGAGATTGGGTGCACTATCCGACAGAAGGCTCAGACCGGGCGCAGTCTCCACCATCTTTCCATCCTTGAAACAGTACTTCTGGCAGTAAGGGACTCAAGCTCTTTCTTGACTTGCATGGGCATGGCCAACGCGATGAGGAAACTCTTGTTTCCTCTATGCTGTTGTGCTACATTGCCGAACTGCGAAGGAAGGGAAACGGAGCGCGTAAAATGGCAGATCAATACTTGCCTCAACTGCAGGCGAATGGTCCGGTTCAACCAAATGTCCAAGCCTCCCCAGGCGCGATTAAGGGGGCTCTTGAAACCTGGTGGCCTTTGATTCCGCTCATCGGGTTAATTGTGATTGGCGGGCAGATCGGAGCTCTTCCCCAGTTCCAGTTTCAGATCACGTTTCTTTCCAGTGACAAGCTAGACATTGTGCGCGCTCTTACGCCCCTTGCGGTGGCTGCGATCTTCATCGAGCGCGCGGTTGAGGTGCTGATAAGTCCCTGGCGCGACAAGGATGCAGACACAAAGGCGAACGCAGTTCAAAACGCGACTGCCATGTCTGCAGCACCCAGCGCCGATCCTGTCGTGCAGAGTGCCATTGATGACTTGTCAAATTACCGGGGCGAGACAAAGAAGGTGGCGTTTCTCCTCGCTTTTGTGTTGAGTCTCCTGGCCAGCCTTGCGGGGGTGCATGCACTTGGGCCGTTTGTCGCGGACAAGGGGCTGGACGCTCTCAGCCCTGTTCAAAGGAAGCTCTTCTGGGACTACGACATCCTGCTGACCGCCGTCCTGATTCCGGGCGGCGCAGACCTGGTACATACCGTTTTCAATGCATTCAGCAGCGTCTTTAACAAAGTACAAAACTCGGCCAACAGCTAATCGGGCTCAACACCCAACTGAGGTCAGGAGCCGGGAATTGCATACTCGCAGACAATGGTGCTAGCGGGCTGCCCTGCCTTCGCCGCTCTCGTAAAGGGTGGGCTGCGCGCGGCCTCCGCATCTGAGTGCTACTTGCCAGGTGGGTGCGGGGTTCCGGCGGCCAGTGCGAGTTCGCCGGTGTTGGTGAATTGGCCCTTGGGGCGGGCCACGCGGCGCTGCTTCAGGTACTCTTCCACGCCGGCATCGAGGGCGGCGGCAATGTGCTGGCGATAGGCGGCCCGCGCCAGTTTGCGGGCGTCGTCGTGGTTGGTGAGGAAGCTGATCTCCGCCAGAACGGCCGGCATCTGCGCGCCGATGAGCACCACGAAGGGCGCGCGCTTGGAGCCGCGATCCTTGAGGCCCGGATTGCCCTTGCTGAGCGCGTCGTACAGGTGGGCATCCACCGCGTCGGCAAAGGCCCGCGACTCCTCAATGCGCTCCTTCAGCTGGGTCTTTCGCACCAGCTCGGAGAGCTGCACGACGGACTGGTCGGAGACGGCGTTTTCGCGCGCAGCAATGTTGACGGCGCGGGCGTTGGCGGCCGGATTCAGGTAGTAGGTTTCCACGCCGCGGGCCGTCGACTCCTGGCTGGAGTTGGCGTGGACCGACAGAAACAGGTCAGCCTGGGCCTTGTTGGCGATGGCCGTGCGCGTTTCGAGGGGGACAAATGTGTCGTCGGAGCGAGTGTAGAGGATCTCCGCGCCGAGCTTTTTGTGCAGCAGGCGGCCGGTACGCAGCGCTACGTCGAGGACGACATCTTTCTCCTCCATGCCGCCGGGACCGAGCGTGCCGGAGTCGTGTCCGCCGTGGCCAGCATCGATGACAATGCGCGGCGGCGGCGCGGCGTGTTTGCCGTGGCGGCGTGCCACGCCGGGCAGGACAAGTGAAGGCTGGTAGGCGTCGGCCTTGTCGGGAACCTCGGCCACGATGGGGCGGCTGGTCGGTCCGTTGGTCGCGGCTACCCGACCGGGGTCGCTACTGAGCCGGGCAAGGTCAGCCATGGTCTGGTCGGCGCTGGCGGGCTGGCTGTGCGCGGTCGGCGAGCTGCCGGCGCCGGGCTGAGACTGGGACTGAGACTGGGACTGGGGCGCTGTCTCGGTCTGGGGAACTGCAGGCGGCGCTTGCACGGGCGCGGCCTTCTGGGCTTTCCCGGCTGGGCCACCGCCGGTCACGCCACTGCCCGCCGCGCCGTGAATATCGATGATCAGCCGCCAGGGATTGGGCAGCAGGAAGGCCGAATACTCCCACAGGTTGCTCACGTCCAGCACCACGCGCACCACGTCGGGCTTGAACTGGGCGCTGCGGATGCGTGCCAGGTACCCATCGTCAATCTGCTCCGTGGCCTGGCCGCGTGTGCCGGGGATCAGGTGCGCGCCGTGCAGGTCAAAGTAGATCCGGTCGGGGTTGTGCACGCGCCCGGCCTCGTAGGTTACCTTGCCGGTCAGGTCGATGGCGATGCGCGTGGAGGTGGCGTTGGACCAGTGCCGAAATCCGGTGATGCGCACGGGGCCGCTTGCGTTGCCGTGGTCGGTGGCAGCGTCGGGGTCCTGCGCGTCCATGGGTGCCGGCTGCTGCTCGGCGGGCTGAGTGGCTGCAGGCTGGCTGCGCACGGTGCTGCGTGGCAGGGCTGTGGGAGCCGTCGTCGGGGCAGTCGGGGCAGTCGGCGCAGGCGCAACGGGCGTGGCGTCAGGGTGCGCGAATAGTGGCGCCGGGGTGCGGTCGTTTGCCTCTGTGAAGGTAGGCCGCCGTCCTTCGCGGTCGGGCGGCAGTTCGCGCAGTTCCAGGTCCGCCTGTTCAGAGAAGGAAGTGTCGGGATACGCAGCAATCACGGCGGAAAGCTTCTGTCGCGCACAAGCGTAGTCGCGCAGGTCGTCGCGGCAGATTCCGGCCTCAAGCAGCAGAGCCATGCGGGCCTGATCGCTGCGCGGATACTCCTTGCGCAGCAGCCCATACTGCAGCAGAGCCGCGCGCAGGGCACCCTCCTCGTGCAGCAGGCGGCCGCGCTCAGCCATCAGGTCGGCTACGGCAGACACCGCTTCCGGCGCCCGCGCAATGTTGGGATCGGTGCGATAAATCTGCCGGAAAGCGTCCATCGCCTCCTGAAATCGCTCGGCGGTGCGCTGCTCCGGGGGCAGATTTTCCAGCTGTGTGCGCAGGCGGACGGCACGCTGCCAGCCAATCTCCCCAGGTTGCGGTGGACGGGCATCCGGGTCGGCTGCTGGTGTAGTCTCCGCGGCAGGCAGGGGATGAGCCGGCGCGGCCAGGCCAGAGCCCAGACTCAGCCCGAGCCCCAAAGCCAGCCCCCAGCTCAGTTTTGCGCGCGCTATCATCGCCGTCCTCACCGTCTTCCCATCCCGCTGCTCTTTCGGCAGCAGACACAGCCGCCCCCACCCGATGCGGGAGCTATCAATTTATAGGATGAGCCAGTTACGCCCCCGTGCGCGGAGGAAAGCGCAGAGGCGGAATCAGGGTTGCCATGAAGGGGACTGGTGGAGCCGGCTAGATGGTTGGCGGCGGAAGGATTGCGGACCCGACCGTCGGCCCAGGCTTGCGCACCTGCCTCTTCAGCCGCTTGATCACGTTGGCCGGTACCAGGCCCGTCACATCGCCGCCAAAGCTGAAGACTTCCTTGACCATGCGCGAGCTCACAAAGGAGTAGCGCCCGGCCGGCTGCAGAAAGACTGTTTCGATTTCGGGGGCGAGGCGGCGGTTCATGAGCGCCATCTGGAACTCGTACTCGTAATCGCTGATGGCGCGGATGCCGCGCAACACCGCGTGTGCCCCGAGCAGGCGGGCAAAGTCCACCATGAGCCCGTCAAAGGTGGCCACCGAGACATTCTCCAACTGCCGCGTGGACTCCTTCAGCATCTCCACGCGCTCCTGCACGGTAAAGAGCGGATTCTTGATTGGGTTCGACAGGATGGCGACCGTCAGATGCTCAAAAAGCTTCGACCCGCGCGTAATCAGGTCCAGATGCCCGTTTGTCGGCGGGTCAAAGGTGCCGGGATAGATGGCTTTTACGCTCACGGACCGCTCTCCTTCTGGATGATAGCAGCGGCCTTTGCTCTTGGTTTCATACTTCGGTCCACCATCTTCTGCGCATCTCGTTCTGGGCCTCTCAAGTGATGCGCCCATCCAGACCCGACATGAATTTGATTCCAGGCACCCGCAACTTCAGCAACTGGTGGTCATTCGTGATAAACAGGTCCACCTCTGCCACGGACGCAGTCGCCAGGTGCACCCCATCCGCCTGCTTCACCCCAAACGCAGCGCGGACCTGCGCGTAACGCTCCGCCGTCTCAAACGTAAGCGGAAGCAGTTCGACCACGCCACCCCGAAAAAAATCCCGCGCGCGTGCCGCAGCCTCCGGACGCCGATTTTTGTGCGGCCCCGTCAATACTTCTCCGACCGTAAACACGCTCGTACACAACCTGTCTCCACGCGCTTCTATCTGATTAGCCAGCCGCTTCACGTCCGCCTCATAGACCGGATTCCCGTCCAGAAGATACACAAACAGCATGGCATCCCAGTACACACGCGTCATTCGCCCTTACCTGCCTTCTTTGCTGCTTCCATCTCCAGGGCATACCGCTCCCAAAGATCCGGCCCCCAGTCACGTTCCTTGCGCAACCACGCGTCCACGCCCCCATCCTCGTCCCACATCCCCCGGCAACTGCCATAGGCAGCCAGCAAGCTGCTGCCCCCTTTCCCAGGATGCGCTGCCTCTGAGCTTCCTTCTCCAGTCAACCGATACACAAACTGCCACGTCGTGCTGGGTCCTCCAGATACCGGGCCGCCTCGCTTTTCGATCAGCACAACCCCGGCCTCCTCCTGGAACTCCTTTGACGAGAGCGTCGAAAAAACTGACGGTGTACGATTCGTCCACCCCAGCTCCTTCTGAACATTCCCCACCCTGACCTGAACCGTTTTCTCGCCCTTTCGGCGTGCAGGCTCAACGTAGGCTGAAATGACGTGATTCTTGGTTTGCTCCGTTGGCTTCATTCATAGGCTCCGATCTAACACATACCATACATTACCTGCATTCCATGTGCGTGTCAACAAAAAGCGGCCACCCGCAGGCAGCCGCTTCCCGTTTTAGACGGAACAAGGAACTACTTCTTTCCGCGTATCACCTGCGCTGCCGCTGCCGGGCCATCGACCGGAACCGCAGGAATCTCCGCCTTCACCGCGTTCAGACCGAGCTTCGCGCGCAAAGCAGCGTCCATCTTCACGAACACGTCCTTGTTGTCCTTCAGGAAGGTGCGCACGTTCTCGCGGCCCTGCCCGATGCGCTCGCCGTCATAGCTGTACCACGCGCCGGATTTTTCGACGATATTCTGGGTCACGGCCAGGTCCAGCACGTCGCCTTCGCGGGAGATGCCCTCGCCGTACAGAATGTCGAACTCCGCCTCGCGGAAGGGCGCGGCAACCTTGTTCTTCACAATCTTGACCTTGGTGCGGGAGCCGACCACCACGTCGCCTTCTTTCACCGCGGCAATGCGCCGGATGTCCACGCGTACTGAGGAGTAGAACTTCAGCGCGCGGCCGCCCGTCGTCGTCTCCGGATTGCCGAACATCACGCCAATCTTCTCGCGAATCTGGTTGATGAAGATCAGCGAGGTGCGCGACTTCGATACCGTGCCGGTCAGTTTGCGCAATGCCTGCGACATCAGCCTGGCCTGCAGGCCCACGTGCGAGTCGCCCATTTCGCCGTCCAGTTCAGCCTTGGGGACGAGCGCCGCAACGGAGTCCACTACCAGCACGTCGATCGCGCCTGAGCGAACCAGCGCCTCGGTAATTTCCAGCGCCTGCTCGCCGTAGTCGGGCTGCGAGATCAGCAGGTTGTCAGTGTCCACGCCCAGCTTCTTGGCATAGGCGGGGTCGAGTGCGTGCTCGGCGTCCACAAAGGCCGCCAGCCCGCCGGCCTTCTGGGCTTCGGCAATAATCTGAAGCGTAATCGTCGTTTTGCCCGAGCTCTCAGGCCCGAAGATCTCAATCACGCGCCCACGGGGCACACCGCCCACGCCCAGAGCCGCGTCAAAACTGATGGATCCGGTCGAGATCACCGAAATGGGCACGATGGCTTCTTTTGAGCCAAGGCGCATAATGGAACCCTTGCCAAACTGCTTTTCAATCTGCGAAAGTGCGCTTTCAACCGCGCGTGCGCGGTCCTCTGCCAAGCCCATGGGGAGGTCTCCTTATCACTGCGTCCAGCCGCAGAGCACCCCGTAAATGAGCCGGGAAACACGCGGAATTGTGGTTAGCAGTTCGGTTGGATTGTAGCAGGATGGAGGTGTCGGAGACTAGAAGAAAAAGCGAAAGTTGCCACGGAATTACATTTCTCCGATTCTGCACATTGGAAACAATGGCCTTGGCACAATTTCACCCGCCGCCCGTTTCTGTCACCGCCACAATCACCTTCCCCCGGGCATGACCGGCTTCCAGATAGCGCAGCGCCTCCGCGGTCTCGCTGAGGGTGTAGATCCGGTCCAGAACCGAGCGAATCTTTCCCGCATCCATGAGCTCTTTGAGAAGCAGGAGATCGCACTTCTCGACCCTGGTCAACACACCGCAGAAACGCTTGTGGGCGATCTTGAAGAACAGCGGCGTCAGCAGCGCGTCCAGCACCATGCCGGAAAGCGTCGCCTTCCCGCCCGCAATTACGCAAATGCCGCCCGGCTTGAGCCACCCGCGGTATGTAAAAGTCGAGCGATGCGCATTGGCCCCGAAGACCAGGTCGTAGCTGGCTTTCGGCACATCCTCCCGCGTGTAATCCACCACGCGTGCTGCCCCGAGACTCCGCGCTGTCTCCACATTCAGCGTGCTGCACACAGCCGTAACGTCCGCGCCAAAGTACCTGGCAAGCTGCACGGCATAGGTTCCAACGCCCCCGGAGGCGCCTTCGATCAACACCTGCTGCCCTGCGCAGATAAGCCCCTTGTCGCGAAGCCCCTGCAGCGCCGTAAGTGCCGCCACAGGCACCGCCGCTGCCTCCGCAAAAGAGATCCCGGACGGTTTCCGCGCCAATTGATCCTCGGTCGCGCACAGATACTCGGCGAATGCTCCTCCGGCAAATCCCTTTGCGCCAAAGACCTCGTCGCCGGGTTGAAGCTCCGCTACGTCCTTGCCGACTGCCTCCACGCACCCAGCAAAATCGGAGCCCAGCGAGCTCTGTTTCGGCTTCAGCAAGCCCATGAAGAGCCGGACGAGCACAGGCTTGGCTCGCATGATTCGCCAATCCAGCGGATTGGCCGCCGCCGCGTGGACCTTCACCAGCACCTGGTTATCCGCCTGAGTCGGCTTGGGGACATCCTTGAACTGGAGCAGGTCGGGCGGGCCGTATTGGGTCAGGACAATCGCTTTCATGGCCTGTCCTTCGGTGCGAAGTATCGGGCTATCGGAGATTCCCTCGAATTGTACTGCTACCGGGACTGTTACACGTCGTGTGAGCAGAATTTCCGCTCAAATCTCCCAGTCGATCTCCGCCCCGGTCAGCCCGAGACGCCGGCCCAACTGCTCCTCTTCCGCGGCGGAAACGATCTGCTCCGCTTCCAAGAAGGCCTCAATCTCCGCCGTCGGCAGCTTCGCGCGCGTCGTCACCCCGATGGCCCCGGCCAACTGCGTTGCTCGCAAAGCTGCGGCAAAGCCCGTTTCGCCAATGTGGTCATCGTCCAGATTCACCAGCGCCTGGCCGCGTGCGCGCAGGGAGGCGCTGACACTGGCAGCCAACTCGGGCTTGCCCGCCGCGTGTACCAGTACAGGCAACACACGTGTGCGTCCGGCCGTCTCTTCTTCCAGCGCTTCGGTCAGCATTGCCGCGCCCACCGTGGCATTGGTGATCGCATCAATCAGGATGAAATTGCCCGTTGCGCGATTCTCCGCGTAGGCGTCGAAGAAGATCGGCTTGGCTGCCTCAAACTCCACCACGGCAATGTCGTTCATGGCAAGGGTCGCAGCAGGCACCTGCTCCATGGTGTGAATGTCCACGCGATGGCGAATCGCCGTGACCCGCGCACGCACTGTCCGCGTGTTGTGCTTGAGGAAGTAGCTTGCACCCACGCGCAGCGGCTCCTCGTGCATCCACACCACGTTGGCGGCAAAGTGGCGCGCAATGTGCGGCAGTCCCTTTGGAGTGACCAGCATCTCTCCGCGCGAGATGTCGATTTCGTCGGCCAGCTCCAGCGCGACGGACTGTCCGTTGCGCGCCAGCAGCAGGTCGCCGTCCCAGGTCACAATGCGTTTCACTGTCGTCTCGCGGCCTGAGGGCAGCGCCACGACGCGGTCGCCCTGGCGCACGACTCCGCTGGCCACCTGGCCGGCAAAGCCGCGGAAATTCTGGTGCGGGCGCAGGACCAGCTGCACTGGAAAACGCAGCGGCGCATCGATGGTTGAGCGCGGATCGAGCTCCACTTTTTCCATGTGCTCCAGCAGCGTGGGCCCTGTGTACCACGGCATGTTTTCGCCGCGGTCCACGATGTTGTCGCCTGCCAGCGCACTCAGCGGAATCACCTGCACGTGGTCCAGCCCGAGGCCGCGCGCAAAGGCCTGATATTCGGCTTCGATCACGCGGAACCGCGCCTCGTCGTAGCCTGCCAAATCCATCTTGTTCACTGCTGCGACCACGTGCGGAATTCCCAGCAGTGCAGCCAGAAACGTGTGCCTCCGCGACTGCGGCAACAGCCCGCCCTTGCGCTCAAACGCGATCGCGTCAATCAGCACAATTGCCAGGTCGGCCGTCGATGCGCCCGTGGCCATGTTGCGCGTGTACTGCTCGTGGCCCGGTGTGTCGGCAATGATGAACTTACGCTTCGGCGTCGCGAAATAGCGATACGCCACATCGATCGTAATGCCCTGCTCGCGCTCCGCCTTCAAGCCATCGGTCAGCAACGAGAAATCGATCGGCCCGGAAGAGCGATTGAGACGGCTGTTCTTCAGCGCGGCCAACTGATCGTCGTAGATGCCTTTGGTGTCGTGCAGCAAGCGGCCAATCAGCGTGGATTTTCCATCGTCGACAGAGCCAGCCGTGGAGAAGCGAAGCAGCCCGCGATCCAGATGCTGATTGAGAAACTCCGCGAAGCTGGTCGCGCTTTCGGGCTGCGTGTTTTCTTGCAAAACGGCAGTGGTCATCTTAGAAATACCCCTCGCGCTTCTTCACTTCCATCGAGCCTTCTTCGTCGTGATCGATCACGCGATTTTCGCGCTCCGACCGCCGGAAAGCCAGCATCTCTTCAATAATCCTGGGCATCGTGTCGGCCTCGGAACGGATGGCTCCGGTGCACGGCAGGCAGCCCAGCGAACGCATCCGGCACATCACCGGCTTCGGTGTTTCACCAGGCAGTAGCGGCAGGTGATCGTAGTGCAAAATCAGCGAGCCGCCACGTTGCACGGCAAGCCGCTCCTGCGCAAAGTACAACGGAACAATCGGGATCTTTTCCAAGTGGATGTAGAGCCAGATGTCCAGTTCCGTCCAGTTCGACAGGGGAAACACGCGAATCGACTCGCCCTTGCGCAGGCGCGAGTTGTAGATGTTCCACAACTCAGGCCGCTGATTTTTCGGATCCCACTGGCCCGCTCCATCGCGGAAGCTGTACACGCGCTCTTTCGCGCGCGACTTCTCTTCATCGCGCCGCGCGCCGCCAAAGGCCGCGTCGTAGCCGCCCTCTTCCAGAGCATCCAGCAGCGACCGCGTCTTCAGCAGTCCGCAGCAGTTCTGCGTGCCCAGTGTGTGCGGATTGGCGCCGGCGGCAATCGCTTCTTCATTGCGATGGACGATCAGGTCCACGCCAAGCTCTTTCGCGTAGTTGTCGCGGAAGGCAATCATCTCGGGAAACTTGTAACTGGTATCCACGTGTAACAGCGGAAAAGGAATGGGCCCCGGATAGAACGCCTTCTGCGCCAGACGCAACATGACCGACGAGTCCTTGCCGATCGAGTAGAGCATCACCGGCTTGGCAAACTCGGCGACAGCCTCGCGCAGAATATGTATGCTCTCTGCCTCAAGCGCCTGCAAGTGACTCAGGGATGGGAGCGACGTCCCAGTTACCTCGGGCAAGTCTTCGGTGTGCGGAGCAGGAGTGGATACGCTCGTCATGATGTGATTCCGCCTGAAAGTTCTTCTTGGAAAGATGGGCTTGAAACTCAATCACACTCACTGCCAGATAAGGTTCCGTACGGGGATGGCATGGGTGATTCGGAGGGGGGAGAGCTATCAGGCGCAACAACAACAGGCATCGGGAGACGCCGGACAACAACACGATTGCGCAATCAACTTCATCCTGTCCAGAGTATCGGAAGTTTTTTGATCCGGCAAACTTGACACAATGCTGAAGCCCACCTAACGTAAGTAGTGTTGCCGATTATGCCTTTCTCCAAGACATTTCGCACTTGTTGTTGTCTCTGTTGTTGCTAGCTCCCGCTGGCCCGTTCACCCATTCCCAAAAGTTTGCGTGAACCCCTCCCGAACCTATCGGGACCCCAACACAGACCGTGCGAACTGATTCTGGAGCTTCATGCCGCTACTGCTCAAATACCACTCCACCTTGCGGGCAGCCTTGCCCTGTGGAGTAGCGCTTCGCCTTCGCGTGTCTGCTTTTACCGCGGGAACTTATCCAACGCCTGCGCCTGTCTCTGCCGAACTCCCTTTGAATCAACAGCGGATAAGTCCTCAGCCTGACCGCGCCCGGTGTTGTCGCATGTCCCAAAGTTGTCGCATGTCCCGATGTTGTCGCACATATTGACGCGCTCATTCGCTCAGCCGACATATCCCGCGCCAAACGGGGCTTCCCCAGCAATCTTCCCCGACAAGCACTTGTCCCCTCTCCATGGAGTTCCATCATGCACCGTTTCAAACTGCCTTCCCCTGTCCCTTTGCTGCTTCTCGCACTCTCGTTGCTGGTGACCGCACTGCCCGCCCAGGCCCAGCTCGTAGGCGGCACCATCACCGGCGACGTGGTTGACCCCAGCAACTCCTCCGTCAGCCGTGCGCAGGTCATCATCCGCAATGACGAGACCGGTACCGAGCGCCGCCTTAGCACCACCGCCGACGGCGCCTTCTCCGCGCCCTCCATTCCTGTTGGCGTCTACACCGTCTCGGTCACGCGCGATGGTTTTGCGCCGCTCAACCGCACCGGTATCGCGCTCACAGTGGGCCAAAGCCTGCACCTCCATCTCGCGCTCTCCGTCGGAACCGTTGAGCAGGTCGTCAACGTCGTTGACATCCCGGACAGCGTGGACACCTCCACTCTGCAATCCCAGGGATTGGTCAACGAGCGGCAAGTCAAGGAGCTTCCCCTCAACGGCCGCAGTTTCGATCAACTGCTCCAACTTAATCCCGCATCGGTCGGCTACACCACGCAGCGCTCCGGAGGCGTGGGTACATCCAACTCCTCGGTCGGCAACATGTACTCCGTCTCCGGTCGAAGGCCCCAGGATAACCTCTTTCTGCTCAACGGCATCGAGTACACCGGAGCGTCGCTCATCAACGTTACCCCTGGCGGCACCAGCGGGCAGTTGCTCGGTGTTGAGGCCGTCCGCGAGTTCAACGTCGTTAGCGACACCTACGGCGCCAACTACGGCAAGCGCACCGGCGCGCAGATCTCCATCATCACCGCCTCGGGCAGCAACCAGCTTCACGGCTCCGTCTATGAGTTCTTCCGCAACAGCGCGCTCGATGCCCGCAATTACTTTGACCAGTCCTCGATTCCAGCCTTCCGGCGCAACGACTTCGGCGCGGCCGTGGGCGGCCCGCTGCGTCGCGACAGGCTCTTTGGCTTTGCCAACTATGAGGGCTACCGCCAGCAGCTCGGTTTGAGCGATGTCACCTTCGTTCCCGACGCCGCTGCCCGCGCGGCCACGGTCGCCAGCGTGCAGCCGCTGCTCGCGCTTTGGCCGGTCGGCACCACGGAGCTGGGCGGCGGCATTGCGGAGGCCTTCTCCAACCCTCCCCAGCATATTCGAGAAGATTTCGGCACCACCCGCATCGACTCAAACCTCTCCCAGAACGATCTGCTCTTCGCCGTCTACACCGTCGATGACAGCTCCGCCACCACGCCCTCCGCCAATCCTTACTCCAGCATTGCCGAGCGTCTTCGCGAACAGGTGCTCAGCGTGCAAGAGCAGCATGTCTTCTCTGCCAGCCTGCTCAACACGCTGCGCCTTGGCTACTCTCGCGCGGTCTTCGGTTTCAACAGCATCGTTTCCGGCGGAGTTGCCGGCTGGGTAGGCAATGGCCCGGTTGGCGCCATCGTCATTTCCGGCAGCACCGCCTCCAATGGAGCCTCGCAAATCACCCTCGCCGGCGCCAACACCGGCAGCAACAACAACACCGCACGCAACCTCTTCACCGCCGACGACCACATCTACTGGACCCGCGGCAAGCACCAGATCGAGGCTGGCTTCTGGCTCCAGCGCCTTCAGTCCAACGACTTCCTCGCGCAGAACCAGTACGGGCAGGCATCCTTCACCACTCTTGCCACCTTCGAACTCGGGCAGGTCTCCAAGTACACCATCGTTCCCTCGCCCACGGAGCTCGGCTGGCGCTCGCTCTTCACCGCCGGCTTCCTCGAAGACGCCTGGAAACCCACGCCCAGGCTGGAAGTCCGTGCCGGTTTTCGCTTTGAATCTTCCAATGGCTGGAACGAAGCGCAGGGCCGCGCCTCCAACTACGACTTCACCGACGGCATCATCAACTCCACGCCCACACTCGGCAGCTCGGCGCTTTCCGACAACCGCGCCAAGTTCCTTCCCGAGCCCCGCGTCGGCCTGGCCTACGATCTCTTCGGCAACGGCAAAACCGCCATCAAGGCCAGCTTTGGCATCCATCGCGCCTTGCTCGATACGCTCGACTATCGGCTCGACCAAACCGCGCCCTACAACACCACGCTCTCTTACAGCAACAAAACTGTCAGCGCGCTCCCTAGCCTCTCGCTCGCCAGCTCCACCGGCGGCAAAGTCTCGCCCAGCAACGTCCAGCGCGACCTGCAAACGCCCACCGTGCTGGCATGGACGTTCAAGGTCGAGCAGCAGATTGCTCCCCGCACCACGCTCACCGTCGGCTACATCGGCTCGCACGGCTACCATCAAATTCTCTCCGAAGATCAGAACACGCCTGCATCCGTCGTTTGCCCCTCGGCCTCCTGCCCGTCCGGCCTGGCCGCGGGCACTGTTTACTACCCCACGACCACCCTCGCCAATCCCACACTGGCCAACTCCACCTCCTGGGTTTCCGAGGGCATCAGCAACTACCACGGCCTTGAAGTCGATGTGCGCCGCCAGTACGCCAACGGCCTGCAACTCCGCGGCGTCTATACCTACTCGAAAAATCTCGACGACGGCTCCGCCTGGAACACCAGCGTCTCGGCCAACACGCCCGCGTTTGTCTCCTACCCCGGCAATCCGAAGCTCGACTACGGTCGCGCCGCCACCAACGTCGCCCACTCGGCCGCCATCAATGGCACTTGGGATCTGCCCATCGGGCGCGGTCATGCTCTTTTCACCAACGCCCAGCCCGTGCCGCAGGAACTCGTCTCCGGCTGGAGCCTCAGCACCATCGTCTCGCTCCAGAGCGGATTCCCCTTCTCCCCGCAGTTGGGCTATAACCCCACCGGCAACGGAGACACCCGCAACCCAGCTCGCCCGCAGCTCGACCCAAATTTCCAGGGCAAGCTTTATCCCCACACCGCCGCGCAGTGGTTCAATCCCGAGGCATTTGCGGCACCCACTCCCGGCACCTTCGGCAACGCCGGCCGCGATGCGCTCACCGGTCCCGGACTGACCGATGTGGATCTCTCGCTGCTCAAGAACGCCACCCTCCGCGAGCGGCTCCACGCGCAGTTTCGCATCGAGTATTTCAACCTCTTGAACCACACCAACTTCACCACGCCCAATGCCGTCGTTTTCAGCTCCGGCCCTACCCCGGCCAAGCCCACCGCGGCCGCCGTCATTTCCCCCACCGCCGGCGTCATGACCGCAACCGCCACCACCTCACGCCAACTCCAATTTGCCCTGAAGCTTCTCTTCTAGGCAATCGATAGAACCCAAGGAGCATCTGCCATGAGCAACGCCACCGCCGACCTGACACCTGCCGAAAAGGCCGCCGCCGCCCAGCAACTCGTCGCCGACGAGCTCGCCGCTTTTCCCCAGGATGTTGTCCTCACCAACAGCTTTCAGGCGGAAGATATGGTGCTGCTGCACATGGCCCGGCAACTGCGCCCGGAAATTCCCGTGGTCTTCCTCGACACCGGCTATCACTTCGCCGAACTCATCGCCTATCGCGACCGCATGGTCGCCGAGTGGCAGATGAATCTGATCAACGTGCTGCCCGAGCAGACTGTCGCCCAGCAGGACGCGCAGTTCGGCATCCTCAATCAGTCTGACCCGACCAAGTGCTGCGGCCTGCGCAAGGTCAAGCCGCTCTTTGCCGCGCTCGACAGCTACCGCCTGTGGCTCACCGGGCTGCGCCGCGAACAGGCCAAGAGCCGCGCAGCGCTGAAGCAGATAGAAGATTTCGCGCTGCCGACGGGGCGCTCCATCCGCAAGATCAGCCCCTTGAGCGAGTGGACCACGCGCGATGTCTGGCTCTACGCGCAGGACCAAGGCATTCCCCTCGTCTCGCTCTATGACAAGGGCTACTCCAGCATCGGCTGTGAGCCGTGTACCACGCTGCCGCTCGATCCCAACGATCCCCGCTCCGGACGCTGGGGCGGACAAAAACTGGAGTGCGGCATTCACATCCAGGCCACGTAGTACCCCGCAGTGTAGAAGGGTTTTCCCCATGGATTTTCTCATTGGATTTTTCATCGCCGTCATCATCGCTCTCACAGGCGTGGGCGCAGGCACCATCACCGCGCCTCTGCTTCTGCTCTTCCTCCACGTCCCCGTTGAGATCGCTGTCAGCACGGCGCTCGCATACTCCGCCGTCGTCAAGCTCATCATTGTGCCGGTGCAGATTGTGCGCCGCCAGGTCAGCTGGAAGGTGCTCGCCTGGATGACGGTCGGAGGCCTGCCCGGCGTCATCATCGGCTCGCTGCTCTTCCGCCACGTCGCCGTTCACGGGCCCAGAAGCGCCCTCTATCTCGCCCTCGGCGCAATCATCATCTTCAGCGCCAGCTGGCACATCTTCCGCCACTTCAAACCCGCCGTCATCGATCGCACCAGGAAGCAGCGGAGCGCCGTGCTGGCAGCCATCATGCTGCCCATTGGCGCGGAGGTCGGCTTCTCTTCCTCCGGCGCAGGCGCACTGGGCACCGTCGCCCTGCTCGGCCTCACGCCACTCAGCACCCCGCAGGTGGTCGGCACCGATCTCGCCTTCGGCCTCATCCTCTCGCTCGTCGGCACCGGCATCCACTTCTTTGGCGGCGCATACAACACCACGCTTTTGCTGCATCTGGCCATTGGCGGAGTGCTCGGCGGACTTGCCGGCAGCTTTGTCGCCCCGCACATTCCCAACCGCCAGCTGCGCTTCGTTCTTTCCCTCTGGCTCATCGTGCTCGGCGGTCAGTTCTGGTACCAGGCATTTTTCAAGTAAGCCCGCAGGGAATTGCCGGATGCAGCGGAGTGCTAGAGGCATCTTCGCCGATCCGGGAGGTCGTGACACGGATTCAATTCGGCTTGCTTAAGCAAAAAATTGGCAGTGTCAAATCTCAGCTCGCGGGCGCGCTTTCGCTTCTTTCATGGCTATAATTGCGGGTCATGGAGGGATTCCCATGAGTCACCCACTTCTACTTCCCCGCATCCAGCCCCAAAATGCCGCCGCTCCGCAGTGGCCCAGCTTCACAGGAACCGCCCAGCTCGTCGGAACCAGCCCAGTCGGACAAGTCACCGTCTACGTCGATCCCACACTCGGGGCGCCCGGACTGCAAAACGCCCAGGATCTTGTGAACGACGCCGATCGCGTGGTTGCCGCGAACAACGCCATCTTTGGAACCGCCGGTGGTCCGGTCAGCGTCATCCTCTTCGCGCTCAACGGAGCAACCGATGGGACTGGCGGTGCCGACCATGGCGGCTGCGACTATTCCACCGGCAACGCCATCGAGGTCTGCGCCGACTTCGGCGCGTCCAATCGCGTCTCTGCCCTATTTGAGGCCGAGCTGAGCGAGTGCTCCATGGGCGGCAACCTCTGCGGCGTCAGCACCGGCGAAGCTCTCTCCCGCTGGTGCGCGGCGCATATCAGCAGCAACGCGCTGGCCGACTTCGCCACCGCTCCCCAATGGGCGCAGGACGGTCAGCCCAATTTCGTCGACCAGACCGACCCCACCGACCAGAGCGCCGACTCGACCGGTTGCGGCATGGCCTTTCTCTCCTGGCTTCTTAGCAAGGGCTACGCCCTCAGCCAAATCGCCCCGGGACTGGTAGGCCTGGGCAGCGGAGGCACCTTCGCCCAGCTCTACGCCACACTCACCGGCGACGTGGCCACCAACGCCTGGCCCAACTTCCTGACCGCCATTCAGGCGCTTCCGGGTGGAGTCATGAGCGACAATCCGTTTGCCGCGGCAATCTAGGGTCTGTCCACAAAGGCCCACAACACAAGGCATATCGCGGCGAATCTACAGGGGACGGACGATTGCGTCCGGCTCGTGGCTGAAGGCTGCCGCCGGCACATCCGTCAGGTGAATCCCGGGCCCTTTCCACAGCAGCCGCGGAATCCCCGGGCTCACCGTCTCCAGCGTTTCCAGGTGAATCGAGTGCCTGCCGGCGCGCAGCCCAATGCTGCCGCGCGCAAACCGCATCGCGTTCTCATGCGCGCCGCACACCTCGGCGAACGGAGCTCCCGTTGCGGCCACGAGCTCGCCATCGATGGTCAGGCGCGCCCCATCCCGCGCCAGTACATCAAAGCTGTAGCCGCCATCGGTGGGCGCTTCTATCATCCCGTCATACACCGTCGCATACGCGCTGTATCCGCCCGCGTCGGCGCTGGGCAAGGTCGCCGCCACGCCAAATCGCGCTACGCGCTCGTGCGCGAATACTGGAAAATCCGGCCATGTCCCGGGATAGATTCGGTACTCCAGCCCGGGATGCGTGGGCGCCACCGCGCGCGCCTCGTGCCACCGGCTTACCACCACCTGCCCCTGCGCGGCCCAGTCCTGGTTGCCGGCGTCATCTTCCACCTTCAGCATGACCCGGAAGCGCCCCGCGCCCAGCACTGCGCCGTCCAGCTCTGTGCCCAGCGCATCGGCGTACCGGTGCGTCGCCTTGCGCCCTTGGGCCGTCGTTCCATCGCCGAAGAACCACGTGTACCGCGGGTGCTTTCCTCCCGACTCCTCCGCCGTAAAGTGCACAGCCTGCCCCGGAGCAAGAATCCGAGGCGCAATTTCAAATGCGGCGTGCACCGGCAAATCGCCAGGGCCATACTTCGGCTCCTCGGCGCCATCGGCCACCAGCAGCGGAAGCTGCGCATCCGAGACAATCGGCGTCGCGGCGTACTTCAGATTCTCGATGCGTACATTCTTCACTGCGCCATCCAGCGTTGAGTCCACCAGCGGCGGCTGATCCAGCGCCCAGAGATTGCGAAAGGTGAAGTCGGAAAGCCCCGGTCCATCCTGCTGCATCTGGAATAGCGTGTACCAGTCGTCCAGCCACAGATTCTCAAACGTGTAGCCGGTATGATTGCCCTTCGCGCCCTTTGCGCCCCAGAAGGTAAACAGCGCAAAGGCCGGCCCGCAACTGCCAATGCCGCCGTGCAGAATATCGGAGTCCTTGAGGGTGAAGTTGCGCGAGTTGAAGCTCTTTTGCGGCCAGCCTGCGCGCACAATATTCGAAATGCTGGTCGACAGCACCGAGTGCTCCACCACGATATTCTGCACGTCGTGGCCCGGCCGCATCATGTCCGCTACCGTGTACCCGTCCCAGTTGCCCTGCACGGCAAACACATCGTCCGAAGCGCGCAGAAAGCTGTCGCGCACCACCGTATCCCCCCCGCCCAGCCAATCCATCCCGTCCTGGTTGGCGTTGCCTGGGTTGCCGCCCATCACTCGCAGGTCGTCGTACACAAAGTCGGTCGAGTCCTTCATCTGGATCGACCATGTCCGGCTGCGCACCAGGCAGGTCAGCCCGTGAATCTCCACGTGATGCGCCTCAAGCGCGCCAATGCAGTGCCAGTCCGGCTTCTGCATCCAACCGTCATCGTCCTCAGGATTCTGCGCGCCCTGGTAGACGATCACCCCGCGGCCCAGCACCTTGACGTTGTCCACCTTCCATAGATTCAGGCTGCCAAATACCACTGCGCCCGGCTCCAGGTACCAGGTCTCGCCCGACTTGGGATTGATGCTCTCCCGATGCACGCCCGCCGCTACCACGTGCACCGCCGGCCCGGTCGGCGCAGGCGCAGGAGTGGTGCCCGCAAACAGAAACAGCATCGTCGCATGGTTCAGAAAATCGCCCGGCCGCGTAATGGAAAGCTTCGCCGGCCCATTCAGGCGGAAGGTAATGCTGCGCCCCGCCCGCGTCGGACGAATCCCCAGGCGCCACGGCTGTATCTCCACGCCCTTGTCCCAGAATCCATCGTCAGCTGCTTCCACCACCACCGTTACCGGTGTCGGCTTTGTGTGTGGCTTCAGCGCGTCCAGGTCAAAGGTGGCATATTCGTAGCTGGCCGCAGCTTGGGCAACTTCCACTGCGCGGCCGTTGACCGTCACGCGAAACGCCGACGAACGCAGCTCCGCCGGAACAGGAAGCGGACGCACATTCTGACTGGCGGCTCTTGAGGGCGCACCACACACGAAGATGGCAACTGCCAGGGCAACAAACAGACGAACGCGCATGAACGGGAAAGCGACCTCCGCAGACTAACCGCAGTGTAACCGCTCACCCGCCCAAAAACACTCCGGGCCTGCTCTCACCACTCGCGCAGCGGGAACAGGCCCTGATTCTCAGCAAAATTAGGTCTCTCGCGATCAGTGCTTCCCAGCCACCTGCAGCAGCACCAACTGCTTGGTCCGGTCGCGCAGAATCTCCACCTGCACCGGCTTTCCTTCGCTCGATCGCAATGCCCGCTCCCAGTCGCTGGAGGTCACAATGCCCTCGCCGCCCACATGCAGAATCACGTCATGCGGCTTCAGCCCGGCGGCAAACGCCGCGCTCTTGTTGGCCACGCTCTTGATCATCAACCCGTTGTCCACGCCCAGAAACTCCGCCATCTGCGGCGTCAGCGGCTCTACCAGGGCGCCCACATTCAGGCTCTTGCCCATCGTCCACAGATGAAAGCCCGAAGGCGGCTGAGATGCATCCCCACCGGACAGAAATCCCATCGCCGGCGTCGAGTAGCTTCCCGCGCCAATCTGCTGCCGCGCCTCTTCCTGCACCTTGCGCCGGTCCGCCAGTTGCACGGCAATGGTCCGCTGCGCACCCTCGCGGCTGATCACCAGCTGCACCTTGTGCCCAATCGCAACTCCGTGCAGCAGCTTGCTCAACTGGTCCGCGTTCTGGATGTGCGTCCCGTTCATTTCCACGATCACGTCGTGGACGCGCAGACCCATCTTCGCTCCCGGCGCGTCGTGGTCCAACAGCGTAATCTCCGCGCCCTGCCCCGCGGAAACATGAAGCGCCTGCGCCCGCTCCTGGTCCACATCTCCCAGGTAAACGCCCAGGTATCCCTTTGACGAGATGCGCAGGAGCAGCGGAGAGCTTTCCTCCATCAGCGAGCCCACCTGCAGTCCCTGCCCCAGGGCTCCCGCGGCGCCTGCGAGCAACACTATGCCCAGCACTGTCGATTTCTGTGTGTACGGCCTCAAAAAGTTCTTCATCTGTACTTCTCCCAACCCAGGCCGGTTGTCTCTTTCTCTTCCTCGCGCCCCTGTCTTGTCTGACGATGGCGGCGAGTGAAGGTGAGACATGGCAACCCGCAGTTCGTTGTGCCTCTACTGTACTTCGGAAACCCGTCGCAATACCATCCTGGATGCGTTGCGGATTTGGGAATTTGCATCCGACGTGGCCACCGTCGACAACACTTGCCGGACGCTGGTATCCGCCTCCACCGGCTGCAGGATGCTGATTGCCTGCGAGCGGATCTTCGCGTCCGGATCGTTCATCAGCGCTTCCAGGACCGCGTCGCGCACCTGCATGTCCTCGCCCACATACGGCTCCAGCCCGTCCAGGGCCTTCTGCCGCACCGTCGCGCTGCGGTCGTAGCGCAGCGCCACCATGAGCGCCTCGCGAATATCCGACCCCTGCACATCGGCCGTCCGGCAACCATGTCCCGCGCGACACTCAGAGGCCAGCAGCGCCACAGAATCGTTCCGCACGCTCGGGCTCGATGCATTCTGCGAGGCCAGCATCAGCAACTGCCGAATCTGCGGATCGTCCAGCGATCCCCGCATCTGCCGCGGCTGCACCTCGTTGTAGCTCACCTCAACCTGCTCGGAGTTCGGCTGGCGCACAATCCGCGAAACGTTCGCGACCTCCGGCACAGCGCCCTGTCCGGTTGGCGACACCAGGTTGGCTGCCCCGTCCTTTGCCGACAGGCTCACGGCCTGCGCCTGCCCCAGGCTCAAGGCATGTCGCTGGGCAAACTCATATCCGCCTACGCTGCCCATTCCAATGCCCGCCACCAGCAGCAACGCCGCCGCCGCTGGAGCAGCCTGCAACCCGCCCGCACTCCGCGTAAGCCACTGTGCCATCCGCTCGTACCAGTGCATCGGCGGCAGTGTATCCAGCGCTTCGGCCAGCCGCGTGCGCGACCGCGCCACAAGATTTGGGCTGGGACTCTCCATCGGCCACGCCTCGGCCAGGGTCTTCATCGCCAGCAGTTGCGCCTGCTCCTGCCGACACTCCGGGCAATTCCCCAGGTGCCGCTCCAGCTGGTGCATCTGCTCGTCCGGCAGCTCTCCGTAGGCCGCCATTACGATATGTTCATGTACGTTTGCGCAATTCATGGTGCACGTCCTGTCTGCCTCAAAAGGTGGTTCCGCTGCCCTGGTTTCCGCGGTTGCCTTGCGCCTGAACTCCTGCGACTGACGGCAATCCCCGAAAACCCGTCTACCGCAACTCCGCCAGCTGTGCTCTCAGCTTTTTTGTCGCTCTGAAGAGCGTATTCTTGGCGGTTTCTTCCGTCGTATTCAGCATCTCCCCAATGGTTCGCAACCGCAGACCCTGGTAGTGCTTCAGTTCAAAAACCATCCGCTCCCGCGGCGTCAGCTTGTCCAGCGCCAGCTGGATGCTCTTGCCCAGCGCCTTCCGCTCCAGCTCCTTTGCCGGATTCGAAAATGACCGGTCGTCCGATACATTGGCCATCAGGTCAATCTCGTCCCCGGAGTGGTCCAGCACCACAGACTGGTCTTCCTTGCGCGTCTTCCTGCGCCGCATCTGGTCCAGGCACAGGTTCGTCACAATCCGGTAGATCCACGTGTAAAACGAACACTCAAAACGAAAATTCCCCAGGTAACGGTAAGCCTTCAGGAACGCTTCCTGGTAAATGTCCTCGGCGTCGTGCTCGCTGCCCGTCAGGTGCAGGGCCAGGCGCAGCACCTGGTGCTCATACTGCCGCACAAGCGTGTCAAACGCTATCCGCGATCCCGCCTGCGCCTCGCGAATCAGCTCCATCTCCGTGGCGCGCTCACGCAGCTTCTCCTCGGGACTGGGGTCTCGCCGTCGCTCGCTGGTGGTTGCCGTAGTTGCCATGCCTCGGGAGGATTGTACCCCGATAGCCATTGGCCATGCTGCCCCCACCGGGGAAGCAATAAGAACCGCGTCTGCTGCCATGCTCGTGTTCTCCGGAGAAAAACAGTGTCGACACTCGAATAGACGCACTTTTGCACAGGAGGTGAGCGGTTGCGGCAGTTCCCCTGCCGCCCGGGAATCCACAGCCCCTCCGGCAACAATCCCGGTACAATCAAAGCCGATGAACTCCAGCCTTTTCCCTTCCGACGCCCCCGCCAAGAGCTCCTCCGACATGGTCATTGCCCACTGCGACGGTGGCTCCCGAGGCAACCCTGGCCCAGCCGGCTATGGCGCCGTCATTGAGGATGCGCAGGGACGCGTCATCGCCCGCCTCAGCGAGTTCCTCGGCAAGCGCACCAACAACTACGCCGAATACTCCGGCATGTTGGGCGTGCTCGACTGGTGCCTCAAGAACGGCCAGCGCCGGCTCCGCGTCGTCGCGGACTCCGAGCTCATGGTCAAGCAGATGCAGGGCAAGTACAAGGTCAATAGCCCCGACCTGCGCCCGCTGTGGGAGGAAGCCCGCCGCCGCGCCGGCCAGCTCGACCGCTTCGAAATCCAGCACACCCTCCGCGGCGGCAACAAGGAAGCCGACCAGCTGGCCAACGACGCCATGGACCGCGGCATGGGCCGCGCCCCGGCTGTCGCAACCGCCGGCGAATCCAGTCCAGCAAGTTCTGCCCGCCCATCCGGAGCGTCCCCCAGCCCGCGCCCAGCAGCCTCAGGATCAGCGCCCGCCGCCACCCGCCCACCCCGCCAGGTTCTCGAAGGCTTCGTCAAAAACGGCGTCGTCCACATCCTGGAAGGCGAACTCCCCGACGGCATCTTCGTCAAGATCGTTCGCGAATAGCCTGCCCAGCTCTCCGCTGACACTGCGCAGCCGGGCCGAGTCGCCGCTCAATTCCTTACTTTTCACAAAAATCATTACATTTTACGAAAAGTAAGGAGTATCATGGAAAGTAAGGAGCCGCAATGCCGACCGCCACCGTGACCAGCAAAGGCCAGATCACCATCCCCATAGAAATCCGCAACGAACTCGGCCTGAAGCCGGGCGACCGAGTTGTGTTCTTCAAGAACTTCTTCGGTGGCTACTCGCTGACTGCCAAGAACCGATCCATCCAGGAGTTGTGCGGAATCCTCCATCGGCCAGGCCAACACGTCACAATTGAAGAAATGAATGACGCCATCGCCGAGGGCGCTATCGAGTCAGGACTTGGCATCCACCGCGAAGAGGTGGGTGCGGATTGATTGGCCTCGATACGAATCTACTCGTCCGCTACTTTACGCAGGACGATCTCCGCCAGTCCCAGCAGGTGAAACAATTCATCAACAGCCTCACGCCCGAGAACCCCGGATTCGTCACCCTCGTCACCATGGTCGAGCTCTGCTGGGTGCTCACCGGCAAGGTCTACCATTACAACCGCGAGGAGTTTTTTTCTGTCGTCCACACTCTTCTGAAAAGTGATCAACTCGTCGTCGAAAGGACGGAACTGATCATGGAAGCCGCACAGATGGCATTCGCCCTTCGGGCAGACTTCGCCGACAGTCTCATCCAGTGCGCCAGCCTGAACGCCGGCAGCTCCGCCGTCTTCACCTTTGACGAAAAGGCCGCTCGCTTGGCAGGCATGACCTTGCTCGTCTAGCGCATTTTCACTTAAGGTTTATCGGGACCGATCAATCTGCGCGCAGCTTTTTCTCCAGAAAAAGCTGCACTTCACAGGCCCAACCACCCCACTCAATAAGTGAAAATGCTTTAGAACCGCAGCGACAAGCAGCTCAGCCCGCCATCCATCTTCCGGAACTCGCTCATATCCAGCGCCAGCGGATGAAATCCCCGGCTCTCCAGCTCCCGTGCAAACTCCGGATACCCCTCCGCAATCAGCACACGGTCATTCACCCGCACGCAGTTGGCCGCGTAGCTGTCCGCCTCCGGCACAACCACCAGCTGATACCCGGCAAACTGCGGATTCCCCGCCATCTCCTCCATCACCACCAGCGTGTTGTCCCCGATATACGCAATTCCGCTCTTCAAATGCAGAATGCTGGTCATCGCCCGCACATCCACGCAACTTGAGGTGAATCCCTCCCGCGCCAGGTGCTCCGCCAGCTGCCGCGCGCCCTCTTCGTTGGTGCGGTGCGACAACCCCAGGAAAAAGTGCGTCCCCGCCTCGCAGATGTCCCCGCCATCCAGCGTGCCCGGCGCCGTAATCTCGGCCGCATCCGGATAAAACTCCCGCACCGCCGGCGCAATCGATGCCACCTCGCCCCACCGGCTCGCCGCTCCCGGCCGCGTCAGGATCGCTCCTCGCGGGCTCAGCACCGCCGCATCCTCCACAAAGGTCGAGTCCGGATACCTCAAGTCCGCCTCGAGCCAGGTCAGGTCCAGCCCGCACGCCTCCAGCGCCTCGCAGTACCGCGCGTGCTGCTCCAGCACTTGCTCAAACACCGGCACCCCAAAGTCGACCGTCGTCAGTCCATCGGCAAAGTTCTTGCCCGGCTTGCGCACAATGGCTCGCTTAAATTCCATTCCTCACCCCACCCGCGCTTGTCGCGCGCTTATGCTTCTCCGCCCAAAGATACGCGGGCACCGCAGCGGCCAGCAACACCGCAGCCCGCCACGTGCTGGTCCAGTCCTCGCGTACATCCAGCACCAGAAACACCACCGACCCGGCCAGCACCAGCAGCGTCGTCCACGGATATCCCCACGACCGAAACGGCCGCGCCAAATCCGGCTCCCGCCGCCGCAGGACGATTACGGCGACGTAGTTCACGCAGTACATCCCCGCCACCAGAATCGCCGCCACCGCAATAATCTCGTCAAACCGCCCGCTGGCAATGAAAATCCCTACCATCGCCACCGTCAACAGCAGCGCCACACGCGGCGTCCCTCCCGCGCTCACCTGCGCCGCACGCTCAGAGAACAACCCATCCCGTCCAATCGCAAACAAGATCCTCGGCGCGCCCAGCAGCACCGCATTCATCAGGCTCAGCAGCGTCAGCAGCGACAGCACCGTCACAAACTGCGCGCTCCCCGCCGGAAACACCAGCCGCGCCGCATCCGCCGCCGGCAGTTTGGACGCCGCCAGCTCCGGCAAACTCAGCACATGCAGGAACGCCAGATTCATCAGCAGATACAGCCCGATCACCAGCGCCACGCCGCCCATCATCGCCCGCGGCAGATGGAGCGCCGCATCCGTATCTTCCTCGGTAAAGTAGATCGCCTCGTACCAGCCGTCGTACGTCACCACAATCGCCCGCAAGGCAGCCATCATCGGCGCCAGCGCTCCGGCAAGGCCCAGCGCATGGGCTGACCGCCCGCCAACCATCGCCCCCGCCCCGAACGCGCCGGCCCCGCCATGCAACAGGCAGGCCACCGCCAGCGCAATAAAGGTAATCGCCGTCACCGAGCTGGTCACTTTCTGAACGCTGCTGCTCAGCCGCAGCCCTATCCAGTGGATCCCGCAGAAAGCCGCCAGCAGTCCCAGCGCGAGCCACGTCTGCGTCTGGGGCTTGTCCGGGAAGACCCCGGGCATCAGCGCCACCAAATACTCCGTAGCCGCAACCGCCCCGTAGGCAATCACCGCGCAGTTGTTCAGCCAGTCCGCCCAGCCCATGGCAAAACCCGTAGCCGGCCCAAACGCCCGCTTGGCGTATACATAAAACCCGCCCGCCTGGGGCATGGCCGCACCGAGCTCGGCCACCGACGACGCGCCCAGCAGCGCATACAGCCCGCCGAAGAGCCAAACCGCCACAATCAGCCCAACCGAGCCCAGTTCGCCGGCAATGGTTCCCGGCAGGCGCAGAATCCCCACGCCCACCGTCCCGCCAAAGATCACGGCCACGCCAAACCCCAGGCCAAGGATCCGCCTCAGGTGCGTAGGCTTCTGTCCGCTCGCAAGCATCCTACGACTCTACATCAGCCCGGCTGAAAAACTCATGCGTTTGCCGTCATATACGTCCAGTACCGCTCGTCGCCAATGCCGGTAAACGGCCTCAGCCGCAGCGGCCCGTTCGCGGACTCCACCTGCCACTCGGCAAGTCTGGCATCCTGGCCCTCAACCCGCCGCGCCGCCAGCAACTGCGCTCGCGTCACCTTGGGCGCATCCGCCCCCAGCGCAAACAGCACCAGCGGCCCGCGAACCAGCGCCACCGTCTCCGGATGCTCCGGCTCAATCGCCTCCAGCCGCAGCGGCATCGGCAGCGTCAGCTCTACCCGGTCGCCATGCTTCCACCGCCGGTCAAGAGTGGCAAAGCCCGCTGTCACCGGCGCATGAACAGCCTGTCCATTTACCCGGATCGCCAGCCCATCCCCTTGCGCCCACTCCGGAATCCGCAGCCGCAGCTTGAAGCTCGCAGCCTTCGCCGCATGAACTTCCAGCCGCACATCTCCGTCCAGTGGATAGCCGCCCCACTGCCGCAGCTTCACCTCGGCCCCGTCGCGGCTGACCCACTTCAGCGTCGAGGGTAGATACAGGTTCACCCACACCCCCTCCGTATCGCGCAGATACGCGGAAATCCGATAGTCCGCCGACACCTGCGGCAGCGTTCCCGCGCAGCACGGCCACTTGTCGTCGAAGAAAAACTTGCTGCCCCCGCCCGAGTAGTCGGAGTAGTAGAACGCCCGCCCATCCAGCTGCAACGGTTTGGCCCCCAGCACCGTGTTGTAGAAGACCCGCTCCATGCTGTCGCCGTACTTGCCGTCTCGCGTCACCCGCAGCAAATACCGCGTCAGTTTGAAGTGCCCATAGCTGCCGCACGGCGTCTCAAAGTGGTGCTTGGTGTTCGTCAGGCTGGCAAACAAAGCCCCCGACCCCGGCGCACGAAAGCTCTCATCCGGCCCCCAGCCGCCCGTCGCATAGCTCTGCGCCTGGATCATCCCAAACCCATTCGTCGCCGCCCGCAGATGCTTCTCACTGCCAGCGCTCAGGTACGCCTGCATCGCCGAGCTCAGAGAATTGCAAAAGCTGTACGCATGGTGCCCGGCCAGCACATTTTGCCCCTCGCTCAGCGGGTCAAACCATGTCTCGTTCAGCAGGTAGCGCGGCGCCATCTCCCGGTATCGCGCCCCTGCGCCCCGGTTGGCCGCGAGATACAGGTTCTCCGCCAGCGTATACGGCTCGTCCCAGGTGTAATCGTCCGTGGTGTTGTCGCCCATGCTCGCCCGCCACTTGCGCTGCGCCTCGTCCCGGTTGATGGCCGTATGCGGCAGGTGCGGCTCCGCCGCGTCCGTCGTCCGGTCCAGCAGCTGAAAGGCGTTGGGAATCTGCGCAAACTCGTGCGCGTCAATCAGACCAATCACCACCTTGTCGAAGTCGTAGGCCGGGAAGCGGAAGTTGGTATAGAACTTGCCGGAGATTGCCGGGCCGTACAGGTCCAGCAGCCGCTGCAGACGCGCTTTTTTCGCGGGGTCGCCGGTCGCCGCATACCCCCGCGACAGCGCGGAAATCCACTGCCCAAAGGCGTGTGCCGGCGCAAATCCATCGCCGCCGCTCGGCGTCTTGTTCAGCGGAACCTCGTCGTACCACCCACCGAGCGGACCGCCCGGCGCCGGCAAACCGGCCCGCAGCCGCCACGGACGCAGCAGCGCATCCTCGTCCAGATGCATCAGCACATCCTGGGTATGCTCAAACTGCGTCTCCGCCAGTCCGGGGTCCAGCGCAACATCGCCGTACCCAAACAGCCCCAGCGGGGCAGCTTCCGGCTCAACCTGAATCCCAGCGGCCAGCGCCGGAATCCCCCGGCTCAGCCCAACAGCGGCAACGGTGCCCAAACCAGTTTGCAAAAACCTGCGGCGAGTGGTCATCAAGCCCTCCGCAGCAATCGTAAGGCCCCGGTCGCACAGCTGTCACTCAGCTCGCCAGCGCCGCCTTCACCGCTTCGCTCACCACGCGCCCCTCGGCCCGCAGCCCGGCAGCGGCCAACTTGGCCTGCACCGCCTTGATCACCGTGCCCATCTCCTTCGGACCCGGCTTCTGCCCGCTCGCCGCAGCCGCATCGGCCACGGAGCCAGCCACCAGCGCCTGCAACTCAGCCTCGCCCAGCGCCTTCGGCAGAAACTCCTCAATCACCGCAATCTCCACCGCTTCCTTGGCCGCCAGCTCCGGCCGGCCGCCCTTGGTGAACTGCTCAATCGAGTCCCTGCGCTGCTTGATCATCGTCCCCAGGATTGCCTGCGCCTCGGCATCCGTCAGCTCCACACGCTTCTCAATTTCGCGGTTCCGCAAGGCCGTCGTTATCAGGCGCAACGTCGTTGTCCGCTCGCTGTCGTGCGCCTTCATCGCCGTAATCGTCTCGGCCTTCACCCGTGCCAACAGTGTTTCGCTCATCATTCAACCTGTCTTTTCCGTGAACTTTTACTCCCCACGATTGTACCCATTTCCCATCCCGGGCGCTTTCCCTCCCTCAAATCCTCATTTTTGCCTATTTCCCACATTCTGACCCTCCAGCCGTTCACATTTCTCACATACTTGTGTATTCTGTGATTGTCGCAGTCGCCTCAAATCGTGCGGCCGCCAAGGAGAATCCACCATGTTCCGCAAAACTCGCCTCTTTACTCCCGGTCCGACTCCCCTGCTCCCTGCCGCCCAGTTCGCCATGGCCGCTGCCGACATCCACCACCGCACCGCCGAGTTCCGCGCCCTCTACACTCGCGTCCTCGCCCAAATCAAGGAGTTCGTAGGCACAAAGAACGACGTCCTGCTGCTCTCCAGCTCCGGCACCGGCGCCATGGAAGCCTCCGTCAGCAACCTCACTTCTCCCGGCGACCGCGTCCTGGTCCTCTCCGCCGGCAAGTTCGGTGAGCGCTGGGTCGCTCTGGCCAAGGCCTTCGGCTGCACCGTCGATCTGGTCAGCGCCCCTTACGGTGCAACCTTCGACCTTGAAGCCGTCAAAGCCGGCCTCAAGCCGGACACCAAGGCCGTCTTCGTCCAGGCCACGGAGACCTCCACCGCCGTCCGCCACGACATTCAGGCCATCACCGCTGCCGTCCGCGCCATCCAGCCCGGCGCGCTGGTCATTGTCGACGGCATCACCGGCCTCGGCACCACCCACTTCGACATCGATGCCTGGGACGTTGACGTGCTCATTGGCGGCAGCCAGAAAGCCGTCATGATTCCCCCCGGCCTTGCCTATCTCAGCGTCAGCGATCGCGCCTGGGCCGCCATGGAAACCAGCAAGAATCCCCGCTACTACTTCGACCTCCGCAAGGAGCGCAAGTCCGCCAAGCTCGGTGAAAGCGCCTACACCCCCGCCGTCGCTCTCATCGCCGGCCTCGGCGCAGCGCTCGACTACATCGCAGGCCAGGCTGGCGGAGATCTCGCCGAAGGTCGCAAGGCTCTGGTCAACAACGCGGAGGTCTGCGCCGCCATGACTCGCGCCGGCCTCGTCGCTCTCGGCTTCACCCTCTTCGCGCCCACCGCTCCAGCCGCCGCCGCCACCGCAGTCGCCACCCCCGAAGGGCTCGACTCCGGCGCCGTCGTCAAGGAGCTCAAGGGCCGCTTCGGCGCCGTCATCGCCAATGGTCAGGGCGAAATGAAGGGCAAAATCTTCCGCGTCGCCCACCTCGGCTTCTTTGACTACATGGACACCATCGCCCTTGTCGGCGCCATGGAGCACATCGCCAAAGACACGCTCAAGCTCCCCGTCGAATACGGCCAAGGCCTGGCCGCAGCCCAGCAAGTCTTCGCCAACCGCAAGGCGTAACGCAGATCGATTCCAGATCGGGTGCCCCCGGTCTCGCTTTTGAGACCGGGGAAACGACAAATCCACACGCTCAAGCTACCAGCCGTTCTTCAGGACTCAACATGAACGAACTTACTTTCGGCGAAAAACTCATCCTCGCCCGCAAACAGCTCAACCTCTACCAGTACCAGATGGCCGAAAAACTCGGTGTACACCCCAACTCCATCTGGAAGTACGAGCAGGGCGAGGGCAAGCCCCAAGCCGCCGTCGTTCGCCTCTTTGAGATGTTCTGCGAGCAACACGCCATAAATTTTGAAGAATATGCAACCCCGGAGAAAGGCAAAGGAACTCCCATGAAGATTGTCCTCGCTGAGAAGGTTTCCCCCGCAACCCTGGCTGTCCTCGCTTCCGAGCCCGACTGGCTGGTCCTCACCCACGACCAGGTTGCCGAGATCCCCGGCGGACTTGAGGCCGCCCTGGCCGATGCCGACGCCCTCGTCGTCCGCTCTGCCGTTCAGGCCGACGACGCCCTCATGGAACACGCTCCCAAGCTCCGCGTCATCGGCCGCGCCGGCGTCGGCGTCGACAACATCGATGCGGAAGCAGCCACTCGCCGCGGCATCGTCGTCATGAACACCCCAGGCGCCAACGCCGTCGCCGTCGCCGAGCTCACCCTCGGACTCATGCTCGCTCTCGCCCGCAAGGTTCCCGCCGCCAACGCCGGCATGCATCAGGGCAAGTGGGACAAGAAGAATCTGCAAGGCGTCGAACTCCGCGGCAAAACCCTCGGCATCCTCGGCCTGGGCCGCATCGGCCTTGAGGTCGCCAAGCGCGCCAAGGGCTTCGGCATGGAGCTGATCGGGCACGATCCCTTCGTCTCCCCTGCCGTCGCCCGGGAAGCCGGCATCAAGCTCGTCTCTACCGAAGAGCTCTTCGCCGCCTCCGACTACCTCACGCTTCACGTCGGCCTCACCCCGCAGACCACCGGCATTATCAACGAGCGCACCCTCGCCACCATGAAGAAGGGCGTGCGCATCCTCAACTGCGCCCGTGGCGAGCTCATTGAAGACGCGGCCCTCATTGCCGCTCTCCAGTCCGGCCAGGTCGCCGGCGCAGCGCTCGATGTCTTCCGCTCCGAGCCGCTCAAGGAGTCTCCGTACCACAACCTGCCCAACGTCATCCTCACCCCGCACATCGCCGGTTCCACCGGAGAAGCGCAGGAGGCTGTCGGCATCCAGATCGCCCGCCAGGTCCGCGATTTCCTAAAGCTCGGGGTCGTCCAGAACGCAGTGAACGTCACCAGCCTCACGCACGAGGAATACCTCGTCCTCGCTCCCTACATCGACCTCGCCGGCCGGTTGGGCAACTTCCTCTCCCAGGCCGCCACACGGTCCATTGAGAGCATCCATCTGACCTACTCCGGCGCGCTGGCCGAGGGCAAAACCGAGCTCATCCGCAACGCCGCTATCGCCGGGTTGCTCGCCGGCAGCGAAAACGTTAACCGCATCAACGCCGCATCCGTCGCGGCCGAGCGCGGCATCCGCATCCACGAGGAAAAGCAGGAGAGCGCAGGACGCGGCGGCGCAGCCAACGTCCTCTCCATCGCCCTCCACGACGCCAACGGAGCCAGCACCGCCTCCGCCACTGTCCTCCACGGCGAACAGCCCCGCCTGCTTGAACTCGACGGCATCGATGTCGAGTCCCCGCTCGACGGCACGCTGCTCGTCTGCCGCAACCTCGACTTCCCCGGCGTCATCGGCAACATCGGCACGGTTCTCGGAAAGCTGGGCGTGAATATCGCCAATTTCGCCCTCGGACGCGAGCGCATCGCCCCCCACACGCCGCCCACACACACACCGGTCAAGGCACTCTCCGTCGTTCAGGTCGACGAACCCGTCAACCCGGAAGTCCTCGACGCCCTAACCAAGATCCCCAATCTGCTCCAGGCCCAGCTCGTCCGGCTCGGCTAACCCTCGCAGCCCTACCAACAAAGCCTCTGCCTCGTCCGTCGAGCAGGGGCTTTGTTGCATCCAACCGCTCGTCTCCACCAGCTTTTCCAGTGCCCACGAAACTGCTACTCTGGCCAGGAAATGGAGCGACCCATGGCCCCAACCCTGAAAAACGGCAAGATATGCTACCTCGAAATTCCAGCCGCGGACATCGCCCAGTCCATCAGCTTTTACCAGCAGGCTTTCGGGTGGAATGTCCGCCAACACGACAACGGCGTATTCGCCTTTGACGACTCGGTTGGCGAAGTCAGCGGTATGTGGCGACTCGGCCGCACGCCCGCCGCATACCCCGGCATCATCATCTCCATCATGGTTGACAATGCTGTCGAAACCCTTGACCGCATCGTCTCTCTTGGTGGCCAGATCGTGCAGCCCATCGGCGCGGATGCCCCGGAAATCACCGCCCACTTCCGCGACCCTGCTGGCAACGTCCTGGGCATCTATCAGGAACACTGACAACAGCCGCAACCCACTTTTTCCGTGGCTGAGGACCTGTTACTCTGGCAAAGTTTCTCCGAAGGAGCTGCCCCTGGCTACCAATCCATCTTCGCGCCTCCCCGGACTGCTCTACGCCACTACGGAAGATGGCCTCGAGTTGCCCGTCATCGACGTCACGCATCCCGCTTTCGCTCTCTCTCACACGCCCGAGGAGCTGGATGCCATCTACGAGAAACACATCGTCGAATTCCGCAATCAGGGAAGCGTTCCGCCAGAGGCCCGGGAACTCTTCAAGTCGTCTGTCATAGGCAGCGCGTTCATCGCTTCGTCTGGCGCGGTTCTCAGCGCTATTCCCACTTACTATCTAAAGGTTGGCGGCCAAAATGTTTCCCCAAGCGCCAACCCCATCGATCGCGCCATCATAGCCTCGGCCCCGGCAACCTTCGTCCGCCAGCGCCTGCAGGATATGGCCCGCCTCCTTGCCGACGGCCTCAAGCCGGCGCTCACGGCTCAGCCCAAGGTGCCCATCCTCTTTACCTGTATCGCTGGTGGCGCTGCGTCTGACACCTGGAACGCCCTGCTTTACCTCCGCCAGGAAAATCCAGCGCTGCTTCAGGACAGGTCCGTCGCTGTGCGAGTGCTGGACATGGACCCCGCAGCCCCGGCCTTTGGAGCACAGGCCATCGCGACCCTGACCGCTGCCGGTCAGCCGCTGGCAGACGTATCCATCTCCTGGGAATACCTGCCGTACAACTGGTCCAATGCGGCGGATCTTTCCGCACGCCTGGCCGAGTTCGGCGCGCAGCAGTGCGTATCTGCGACTTCGTCCGAGGGCGGCCTCTTTGAGTACGGCTCCGATGAGGAGATTGTCGCCAACCTCCAGGCCGTCCACTACTCCACCGGGGAAGGTGCCATCGTTGTCGGCTCGGTCACCCGCGACTGTGAGTCCGTGCGCCTCTCCCTGGCTATGGGCGCCATGGCCCTCCGCCCCCGCGCGCTCGACGACTTCCTCGCACTTGCCGCCACTGCGGGCTGGCAGCCCCAAGCCATCCTTGAGCGCCCAACCAACTTCAATCTCCGCCTCGGCAAGCTCTAGCCCTACCCCTACGCCTCGAAATCCAGCTCCACCGCATCAATCATCGGCACCAGCCACTCCAACAGCGCCATGTGCTGCGGATGCATCGCATACGCCTCGCACGCCGCACGGTCCCGAAACGTCATCAGCCCTGCGAAGGCATATCCGCGCCCCCGTGGAGACACATTCTCCCCCACATGCACCGCCAGCAGCCCGTCAATCCGGCCCGCAAACGCCCGAATCGCCTCCGCCGCCCGAGCCTTGTCCCCATCCGTCACGCCCGGCTTCCACTGGAACCCAAAGATGTGAATGAACATTCGCCCTCCCTACTCCGTCCCCCGCACCATGATGATCGTTCCGCGTATCGTCGTTTGGACTTGGCATCGATCTCGCTTACAGGCACCAGGCGAGAATGTCTCTCCTCAGCCACCAGCACTCGGTCGTCTGCCAAAGTAAGTTCGAAGGGCCATCCAGCCGCCTGTACTCCAAAGCGCCCAAGCTACCAGAGCAGGTTGAAAGAAAAGTCGGATGAGTCGAGCCGTGTCCGTCTCCAACCCAAATGCCGCCCGGTGCTCGGTATATTGAGCGATGTTGCCCGGAAAGATCGCGACAAAAAACAGCGCGGCAACGATGCCCACATATGCCTTATATCGATAGAGGACCACGAGGGAGAGTCCAAGCAGGATTTCTACGCCGCCCGAGAGCAGAACGACAAGATCCGGGTTAAGCGGGATCCACGGCGGTACTTGCGCCTGAAACGAATGTCGAGCGATGGTCAGGTGTGTCACGCCAGCGGTCGCCAGCATCAGTCCGAGCAGAATGCGACCAACCATTTGAGTTCTCGACGTCTGCGGTGCCGATTCCAAAGCCTTCATCGCAAATCCTTTCTATTTCCGATGCCTACCTGGATCTGCCTACCCACCCAGCGCAAACGCCCGCGCCGCTTGCAGCAGCCGCGCCACGCTCTCCTTCGAGCAGCTCTCGCTGTAGATCCGCATCAGTGGCTCCGTTCCGCTGGCCCGCAGCAGCAGCCACGTCTCCGCCGCATTCTGCCTGCCCTCCGCCTCGGGATTGTCCAGGTAAAACTTCACCCCGTCCAGCATGTCCACCCGCACAATCGGCATCCCGGCAAACACCTTGTCGCCTATCTCCAGCACCCGGGCCCGCGCAATTGCCCGGTTCTTGATCTCGTCGCCAATGTGCAGGTCGATCCGCCCATACTGGTGCTCCCCGTACTCCGTCTGCAGGTCGGCCACCAACTGCCCCAGCGTCTTGCCTTCCTCGGCCATCACATTGGCCAGCAGCAGCGCATTCAGCATCCCGTCCCGCTCCGGCAGGTGCCGCTGGAAGCCGATTCCGCCGCTCTCCTCGCCGCCCATCAAGATCTCCTGCGTCAGCATGTAGTCCACAACGTACTTAAACCCGATACCGTGTTCGTGAATCTTGCGTCCGTACTTCGCGCAGATTCGATCCAGCATCTTCGTCGTGTTGAAGGCCCGCGTCACGTCGCCCGGCCAGCCCTTGTGCTTCAGCACCCAGCTCAGCAGCACGCTGTAAATCTTGTGCGGGTCCACAAACTCGCCGTTCTCGTCCACCGCCCCAATCCGGTCCGCGTCCCCGTCCGTGCACAGCCCGGCGTCGCATCCGTTGGCCACCACCGCTTCGCCCAGCGCCCGTATATTCGGCTCGATCGGCTCCGGATTGATCCCCGGAAACAGCGGGTCCACCTGCCCCCGAATCTGCACATGCGCCACGCCCAGCCGCGTAAACACGCCGGAAAGCAGCTCCCGTCCCGCCCCGTACATCGAATCAATCCCAAACTTGAAGCCCGACTTCGCAATCAGCTCCAGATCCGCAAACTTCTGGATGGCCGCCATGTACGGCGCAATAAAGTCCACTTCCTCAATCGCCGCCGGGGTCGCCGCCTTCGGCACTGGCGCGCCCAGGTAGCTCTCGATCGCCGCAATAATCGCCGGGCTGCCCGACCCGCCAAACCACGCCTTGTACTTCACCCCGTTCCATTGAAACGGATTATGCGACGACGTAATCATGATCCCGCCCGCCGCGCCCAGGTCCCGCACCGCCATGCTCAGGGCAGGCGTCGGCGTAATCTCCCGCGCCAGCAACACCCTAATCCCCGTCGCCGCCACCACTTCCGCGCACGTCCGCGCAAACTCCGCCGACAAAAACCGCGAGTCGTACGCAATGCAGATGCCCCGCTCCGGAGCCTCCGCGGGATTCGTCCCCGCATGGAGATACGCCGCCACGGCCGACGCCGCCACGCGCACGTTCTCAAACGTGAAATCCTGGGCAATCAGCCCCCGCCAACCGTCCGTGCCAAACTTGATAACCGGATGCGCCATGCGTCCCCCGCAAAAATGTCAGTCATGACAGTGTAAATTGCCACACGCCGCGAAACCTGAGCTGAATCTACCCCATCCTCACACATATGGAAAAAGGCCAAACACGCGAACCATCCGCGTATTTGGCCTCAGATGTTAGCTTCTCAACACCCTGTCCGCAAAACGTGTTTCCCGAGGAAGCAGCCTAAATCAGCTCTGTCCGACCCGTAGCAGCCAGCTCTTTCACAATCTTCCCCACATCCTGCGAGTGGTCCCGGTGCGTAATCAGCAGCGCGTCCTCGGTTTCCACCACAACCAGGTCCTGCACACCAATCATCGCCACAAACTTCTTCGGGCTGTACACATAGTTGTCGCTCGACTCAATCGCCATCGTGCCCGTGGTCTCGCACACGTTGCCCTCTTCGTCGCCGCGCAGCCGCGTATCCATCTGGTATTCGTACAGGCTCGCCCAGCTGCCCAGGTCGTTCCAACCAAACTCCGCCGGCAGGCAATACAGCTTGCTCAAGTGCTCGCCCTTCGCCGACCGCGGCTCCAGAATCGCGTAGTCCACGGAGATGTTCTCGCACTTCGGATACAGCTCTGCAAACACCGCGTCAAACCGGTGCGTCCCAAACGCCGCCGCAATCTCTTCCAGCAGCGGAGCCATCTCCGGCAAATGCTCCCGCATCGCCTTCGCCAGCGTCCGCGCCGACCACAAAAACATCCCCGAGTTCCAGAAGTAGTTCCCCGCGGCCACAAATACCTCGGCTCGCTCCCGGCTCGGCTTCTCTGTAAACCGCCGCACATGCAGCGCGTCGCCCGGAGCATCGTCGCCCGTCTCGATATACCCGTACCCTGTCTCGGCGCGTGTCGGCTCAATGCCAAGCACCACCATCACATCCGCCTGGGTCGCCAGCTCAATTCCCCGCTCAATCATCTTCAGGAATCGCGGCTCGTCCCCAATCACGTGATCCGACGGAAACACCCCGATCACCGCATCCGGATTCTCCCGCTCAATCAGGAACGCAGCCAGCCCGCACGCCGGCGCAGTATTGCGCGCCGCAGGCTCCTCCACAATCTGCCCCGCAGGCACGCCCGCCAACTGCGCCTGAATCTCCCCGGCCAGCAGCTCGTTGGTAATCACCCAAACCTGGCCGGGCCCAGCCAGCGGTTCCAGCCGATCCACCGTCTGCTGCAGCATCGATCGGTCCCCGTCCAACGCCAACACCTGTTTCGCGTGGGCACGACGAGAGCGCGGCCAGAAGCGGGTACCGCTGCCGCCAGCCAGAATTACAGGGCGAAAATCAATATTCGTTCGCATGAAAGCGTTATCCTACCCCAGCCAAGTAACCCTTGCCTAGCCTCAGCCAAACATTCTCATAAACAAAGGCGAATCGTAACTCCCACTTACCTTAAATCCCAACCCAAACGCAGCGAAACGGCTGAACCTCTCACCCATGTCCTTCTCTGTGAGATACCCAGCCGCTTCGTTTTTAGTGGAATTTCTACAGTTTCAGCAGAAATTCCTTCATCCGCTTCACGCCTTCGTCAATCGTCTCCCGCGTCACCGGGTACGACAACCGCACATGGCTCGCCGTGCCAAACGCCTCGCCCGGAACCGTCACCACGTGCCCCTCATGCAGCAGCCGCGTCGCCAGCTCCGTCGCCGTCTTCACCCCGCCCTTGCCGATATACGCGCCCACATTCGGATACACATAGAACGCTCCGCCCGGCTTCGTGCACGTCACCCCGGGAATCTCCTTCAGCTTGGTCAGCATGTAGTCGCGCAGCTCAATAAACTCCGCCCGGAACTCGCTCACGCACTGCTGTGAGCCCGCCAACGCCGCAATCGCGCCCTTCTGCACAAAGCTCGTCGCGTTCGACGTCGATTGAGACTGAAGCTTGCTCAGGTTCGCAATGACCGCCTTCGGCCCCAGCGCAAACCCAGCACGCCAGCCCGTCATCGCATACGTCTTTGACAGCGAACCCAGCACCACAATGTGCTCCTTCGCCCAGGTAAAGGAACCGCCCGAAACCGGCTTGCCCTCGTAATTCAGGTACACATAGCACTCGTCCAGCAGCAGGTAAATGCCCCTCTGATGGGCCAGGGTCACAATCCGCTCCAGGTCCTCGGCGGAAACCACAGAGCCGGCCGGGTTGGAGGGAGAGTTGAGGATAATCGCCTTCGTCTTCGGCGTAATCGCCTTCTCGATTGCATCGGCCGTAATCCGGAAGCTCTCCGACTCCTCCGTCTCCAGGAAGACAACCTTGCCGCCCGCATACTGGATGATGTCCTTGAAGCTCACCCAATACGGCACCGGCAGGATGACTTCATCTCCGTGCTCAATCAGGATCTGCAGCGTGTTGAAGAGCGCCAGCTTGCCGCCCGCCGTAAAAATCGCCTCGTCAATCCCGTAGTCCGACCCGAAATCCGCCGCGTGCCGCTCCACAATCGCCTTGCGCACGTCCGGAATCCCGGGCACCACCGTATAACGAGTGAAATTGGCCTCAATGGCCGCGATCGCCGCGTCCTTGATGTGCCGCGGAGTCGGAAAATGCGGCTCGCCCGCACCAAAATCCACCAGGGAAGCTCCCTGGGCACGAAGCTTCGCAGCCTCCGCAGCAACGGCCATCGTGGCCGATACCTCAATCCGGCCAATTCGGTCGGCAAACGTCTTGCGCTCGAGTGTGTTGGACATAACAGTCCAGTTTACAGGGATTCCCACCCATTCGGACCTCTCACAACAACAGAGTTTTCCCCACCGCCCACCAATCGCATATGATGTCTCCCAATCGCAGCAGCGCCTTCCAAGGAGGACGGCAACATGGCCCGCGAAACGTCCGCAAAACCAGCCCCGCCCGAAGTCGAAGCCTACCTCGCCGCCCTCCCCGAACCCGCCCAAACCACCCTCCGCGCCCTCCGCCAAACCCTGCTCACCCTCATCCCCTCCGATGCGGTGGAATGTCTCAGCTACGGCGTCCCCGCCTTCCGCTCCACCCAGTCCATCGCCGGCTACGCCGCAGCCAAACGCCACTGCAGCTACTACCCCATGAGCGGCCGCGTCATCACCCGCCTCGCCCCTGACCTCGCCGCCTACGAAGTCACCAAAGGCGCCATCCACTTCCCCCTCGACACCCCCCTGCCCACCAACCTCCTCAAAAAACTAGTCACCGCCCGCCTCGCCGAGATGCCCACAAAAAAGAAAAAGGCCGGCAAGCCTTAGCTCACCGGCCCAGAACAGCCTGTTGCAGCCCTACCCCAGCAGCTCCTTCACAATGCCCGGAACAGCCGCCAGCGCTGCGCCCAACTGCGCCTGGTCCTTGCCGCCGGCCTCAGCGATCTCCGGCTTGCCACCGCCCGAGCCGCCCACCAGCTTGGCTACCGCGCCCACCAGCTTGCCAGCTTGGATGCGCTTGATCAACCCCGGTGTCACTCCCGCGATAATGGCCACCTTGCCCTCGGGCTGCGCCGAGCCGAGAACGACGACGCCTTCGCCAAGCCTCTGCTTCAGGTTGTCCACCAGCGTCCGCAACTGCCCGCGGTCCAGCCCGTCGGCCCGCAGAGTAGCCACCTTCACGCCGCCCACATCCACCGCTCCAGCCAGCGCCTCGCTCAGGCCGCCCGCGGCCGACTTCATCCGCAGCTCGTCCAGCTCGCGCCGCAGCTTCTTCAGCTCGTCCTCGTGGTTGGCCAGCTTCGTCCGCAGCGCATCGGCCAGGTCCGCTCCCGGAGCCGCCTGCGCAGCCACCTGCGCCACGCCCGTATACTGCCGGAACTGCTCCAGCGACCCCAGCCCGCTGATCGCCTCCAGACGGCGCACTCCCGAACTTACCGACGATTCAGACACGATCTTCAGCAGCCCAATCTCGCCCGTAGCCGTCGTATGCGTACCGCCGCACAGCTCCGTCGAGAAGCCGTCCAGCACCCGCACCACCCGCACCTTGTCCCCGTACTTCTCGCCGAACAAGGCCATCGCGTGATACTCGTTCACCGCTACGTCGATCGGCACGTCTACGAGGGTTTCCACGCACGCATTGGCCAGCACCTCGCGGTTGACGATGGACTCAATCTCGCTCAGCTCCTCATCGGCCACCTGCGCAAAGTGGCTGAAGTCAAAGCGCAACCGCCCCGCGTCCACGCTCGATCCCGCCTGCTTCACATGCGCGCCAAGCACCTGCCGCAGCGCCGCATGGAACAGGTGCGTCCCGGTATGGTTCCGCCGGATCGCGTCTCGCCGGATGCCGTCCACCACCGCATTCACGCGGTCGCCAACGGCCACAGCCTGCTTCAGCACAGCCTTGTGCGCGCGCACCCCCTGCACCGGAGCCACGCAGCCCACCACATCGGCCACCTGCGTATTGCTGTCGACCGACGTCAACCAGCCCGTATCGCCCACCTGCCCGCCGGAGTCGGCATAGAAGCTCGTGTGGTCGAGGACGATGTCGACCGTTTCGCCTGCTGCGGCTGCGGGAACACCGACGCCGTCTTTGACGAGGGCGAGGATTTCAGAGTCGCGGGAGACGAGGCTGGTGTAGCCCTCGAAGATGGTTTTGGAGAGCGATGTGTAGGCAGGGCTGGCGGTTTTTTGGCTGCCACCCTTCCAACTGGCGCGGGCGCGGGCCTGCTCGGATTCTTTGGCCGCCTCAAATCCCGCTTCGTCGAAGTCCAGATACATATCACGGACTTCTTCGGTGATGAAGTCTTTCGGCAAACCGAAGGTCTCGAATATCTTGAATGCTATCCTCCCGTCGAAGCGCACGGGCTCACCCGAAGCTCGCAAAATTTCCGCAGGCCGTCGAACACCTGACTCACTTTGAGTGCGAGGCCGTAAGGCCAACGCGGCAACGGCAGCGTTAGGCGGATTGCCTTCCAACTCCTTCGCCCTAGCTTGGTGCTCGTTTACTGCAAGTGCAATTTCCGTGGCGAGCTCTTTCCACCCTTGCGAAAGCACCCGCTCAAACTGCCGCTCCTCAGCTTCGATAACGCGGGCTACGCGCTCGGCGCTTTCGTTGAGTTCCGGGTAGGCTCCCCGCATCAGGCCTTTCACCGCATGGACCATTTCGAACATGAAAGGTTTGGCTTGACCTAAAAGCCTTCCGTGGCGAATCCCACGGCGTAGGATCTTTCGTAGGACATAACCTCGACCTTCGTTCGATGGAATGACTCCGTCGTTGATTAGAAACGTGGCCGCGCGCGCATGGTCCGCAATAATTCGCAGGCTTGCAGATTCAAGGCGCTCCCTCTCTCGAATTACTTCAATACTTTCCTCAGACAGCGGGGGAGCAATGCTCGCGGACCGCCGTGCGGCAGATACGTCTCTGTAGATGAATTCCGTAAGTTCAGCGGCCTTTTCAATGAGCGGCGTAAACAGGTCCGTCTCAAAGTTCGACAGTTTGCCCTGCAGCACCGCCGCCAGCCGCTCCAGCCCCATGCCCGTATCGATCGAGGGCTTCGGCAGCGGTGAAAGCTTGTACGCCACCGTCTTGCCGCCCTCCACCACCGCCGAGCGGTCAAACTGCATGAACACCAGGTTCCAGATCTCCACGTACCGGGCATCATCCTCGCCAAACGGCAAGTCTCGACCATGCTCGCTCGCTGCGAGCCCCATGTCGTAGAAAATCTCCGAGCAGGGCCCGCAAGGCCCCGTCTCGCCCATCTGCCAGAAGTTGTCCTTCAGCCCGTACTCGCGGATCCGCTCCTTCGGCACGCCGGCAGCAATCCAAAACGCCTCCGCCTCGTCGTCCCGCGGAACGCCATTGGCCGGGTCACCCTCAAAAATTGTGACATACAGCCGGTCCTTGGGAATCCCGTACCACTCCGCGCTCGTCACCAGCTCCCACGCAAACGCAATCGCATCTTGCTTGAAGTAGTCCCCAAAGCTGAAGTTGCCCAGCATCTCAAAGAACGTGTGATGCCGCCGCGTAAAGCCAACGTTTTCAAGATCGTTGTGCTTGCCACCCGCACGGACGCACTTCTGCGAGGTCGTCGCGCGGCTGTACTCCCGCCGCTCCGCCCCCAGAAACAGATCCTTGAACTGGTTCATCCCAGCGTTGGTAAACAGCAGCGTAGGGTCATTGGCCGGCACCAGTGAGCTCGAGTGCACCCGCCGGTGACCCTTCGACTCAAAAAAGCCCAGAAACATCTCGCGAATTTCGTTACCTGTCAGTGATTGCATGGCAATTCCAGTGTAATCGGCGCGAGGGAGCGTCATTCGTCCGAGTGCCCATCCAAATCCACATTTTCAAGCGCCGCCAGCGTCTCATCCGGCACATCCCACTGCCTCTGAATCTTGTAAATCGCCCCCAGCGAAAACCCCGCCGTCACCAGTCGTCGCATCACCCGCGCCGATTCCTTCTCGTTCTCCGGCTTGCGAATCCGCTTTCGCTCCAGGTGCTCCCGCGCCAGCGCCTCTTCGCTCACCTCGGCGTAGCGCGCCTCCACCGCCTCGTCAATCATCGCCGGCGGCACGCCCTTCATGCTCAGGTCCTGCGTGACGCGCCTCGCCCCATGCTTCTCGTTCTGCTGCCGCAGTTGCGCATAGTTGTCCGCAAACGCCTGATCGTCCAGGAAGCCATACTCCCGCAGCCGCGCCACCACCCCGGCAATCTTCGCCGCCCCGTACTCGTCCGGCTCCACACGCGTCCGCATCAGCCGTTCCAGCTCCACCACCGTCCGCATGCGCCGCCCCAGCGAGCCCAGCGCATACTCATACAGCGCCGCCTCGTCCAGAAACGCCTTCGCCTTCGTCAGCCTGCCAAACGCCATCATGTCTACTCCAGCGGAATCAACATCCGAAACGCCCGCGTCTTTCGCCACCGGTAATGCCGAAAGTCGCCGTCCAGGGTAAGAATATCCCCCGTACCCAACTCATCGGCCATCTGCACCAGGCACGCATCCGCAAAGTCCGCCGGCAGGTCGGCGTACTTCTCCATCACCTGCCGCACCGTTCCCGCCGACTTCGCCAGCGTAAAGGGAATCTCCAGCGCGCCACGCTCCACATTGGCCAGCACCGCCGCTCCCGCTCCCTTCGCCGCGCTCAGCAGATACAAGCTCTCCGCCAGTACCGCCTCGCACGTCACCAGGCGCTGCGTCAGCGTCGTTTGCACCTGCACGCACAGCCCGTGGTGGAAGTCGCTGCGGTTGTACAGCGCCACCAGAAAGCTCGTATCCACCAAAACTGGCTTCACTTGGCACGGCCAATGCTCTTCTGCCCAAAGCCTTCCAGATGCTTTTTGTTCGTGGCCAAGTCGGCAATGCCGCTGTCGAACATCCCCACACCCACCAGCCGCGGTTGCGCAGGCCGCTCCCGCTCCACCAGTTGGATGCCCCGGCGAATCACCTCGGACGTACTCAACCCGCCCCGGCGAAGCCGCTCAAGGGCAGCCAGCGTCTCCTCATCCAGTCGCGCCTGCACCGTAGTCGTCATGGCTTGATTGTAGTACGGTTCTTCGGTTTCCCTACTACGCTTCCTGCTCTCGCGCTCTCGGGGTCAACAATCACCCCCTGGGCTCTCCCAGGATGGCATGCGTCATGGATTTGGCGCGGACCTGAAACTCGATGTACCCCTGCGTATCCTCATTTATTCCGCCAAGCCGCAGAGAAATTCCCAGAGCTTCCGAAAGAGAGACCGGGATTGCTCCTTCCACAATATCCCCAACTCCTGCTACCTGCGATGTCGCACTGTACGAACTGTCGAGAAGCCAAATCGGCAGGGTCAGTCCATCTCCTTCCAGAACCGCATCCTGAAGCAAAAGCTCAATTCGCTGGAGAGAATCGGTCTGTCCATCTTCCCCAACTTCTGTGATCTCCCTGGGCCAATCAAGGCGCGAGGCATTTAGACTCAACACCAAATCCGCCCCGCGCCATGTGACGGCTTCCAGAATGGAGTCGTGGAACTCAAAAAGCCAGCGATCACTGCGCCTTCGGCCTAGCTCCGCTAACCCCGCTAGCTCCGCTGCCCTTCGTCCACTCATCCACCCAATCGTTCACCGTCTTCCACCAAAGCTGCGAATTCTGCGGCTTCAGCACCCAGTGCCCCTCATCCGGGAAGTACAGCATCCGGCTCGGCACCTTCAGCCGCTGCAGCGTCGTAAACAGGTCGTATCCCTGCGCCACATCCAGTCGATAGTCCAACTGGCCGTGTACCACCAGCGTCGGAGTCTTGAAGTTCTTCGCATACAGCGCCGGAGACCACTTCCGGAACGGGTTTTCGCTATCCGGCTTCCCGTAGTACTCCCACGGCTTGCCCTTGAACTCCCACTCGTTGAACCACAGCTCCTCGGTCTCCCCATACGCGCCCTCCGGGTTGTACATCCCGTCGTGCGTCACAATGCACCGGAAGCGGTCCGTATGCCCCAGCACCCAATTCGCCATGTACCCGCCGTAGCTCGCCCCCAGCGCGCACTCCCGCGTCTTGTCGATAAACGGATAGCTCTTCTCCGCGTAATCCAGCCCCAGCATCAGGTCGCTGTAAGGCTTCCCGCCCCAGTCGCCGTTGACGCCATCCACAAAGGCCTGCCCGTACCCCGTCGATCCTCGCGGATTCACCATCACCACCACGTACCCATTGGCGGCAAACAGCTCCGCATTCCACCGGTAGCTCCAGCTATCGCCCCACGCGCCCTGCGGCCCTCCATGGATCAGAAACTTCACCGGATACTTCTTCGCCGTATCAAACCCCGGCGGCCGAATCAAAAATCCCTGCACCTTCGTCTTATCCGCCGCCTCAAACCAGAAGGACTCCATCTTCGGCAAATCAAGCTGCATCCACTCTGCGACGTTCAAACTCGTAATTCCAGACATCTGCGAAACTGAAGTCGCCTCGATCTTTGCGGAAATGATGCCGGGTTCGCCAGGGACAGTTACGGGGAAACTTGCAGTTTCTGAAGAACTGGACCATGTGATGCGATATACCTCGGACGGCATGTCCACGCTCATCCGATTTGCTATCACGCCCTGCTCTCCCGAAAGCGGGTGGAGATCACTAAACTCGCCCTGACTGGAGACTTTTGTGAGTTTGCCGTTAAGGTCTGCGCGAAAGAGGGGCTCTTCCCCCTTCTCTCCAGAAACAAAGAGGAGGCTCTTCGAATCCGGTCCCCACACAAACTCATCCACCCAATTGTCGAACTTCGGTAGTAAGTCTTTGATCGTCTTCTTCTCTCGGTCATACACCAAGAGCCGGAACTTGTCGCTCTCATACCCCGCCCGCTCCTGGCTCCGCCACGCCAGCCACTTCCCATCCGGCGAGTAAGCCGGATTGAAATCCCCACCCTTCGCCGTCGATACCTGCACCGGCTTCGCCGCCACACTCGTCAAATCCAGCGTAAAGATATCCGCATTCGTTGAAATCGCCGGCTCCTCGTCCAGATTCTCCGTAAACGCCAGTTCCTTCCCATCCGGCGCAAAGGCATACGCCAGCCCCCCACCCAGCGAGAAAGGCGGCACATCCCGAGGGTCGTTCGGCGTCAAATCCCGCACCGTCCCCGCCGCCACATCCGCCAGAAACAGGTGGCTCCGCTTGTCGCCCGTAAACGCGTTCCAGTGCCGGTAGAGGAGATGGTCAAAAATCCGCGCCTTCACCTTGCTCTCGGCCTTCGCCGCGTCCCGGTCCGCGTTGCACTTGTCCCCCGCAGCAGACTCAGGCGTAATCGCCGGGCAATCCGGATACACCGCCGCCGCAAACAGTATCTGCTTCCCATCCGGCGACCATATCGGCGAATCCGGGTCCAGATTCAGCCGTCCCTGCTGCGCTGTCACCCCCGCATACGCCTGCCCCGGATAAAACACCACCCGGTGATTCCCGCTCGCCGCCCCCGTCTTCCCATCAAAATCCGCCACCCAAACCGCTGCCGCCCCATCCTGCCCGCTCACATACAGGATCTGCTTGCCATCCGGAGAAAACCGCGCCCCGTCGTCCCCCGCCGCGCCGCCAGCCAGGGCAATCGGCTCGCCCCCGCCAATCGCCTGCACCCACAGCCGCGAGGTCTTGGTATTCTTCGCCAGATCCACGTCCGTCGCGCTATACAGCAGCCACTTGCCGTCCGCGGAAACATCGGTCCCGCCCAGCCGCCGCATGTGCATCATGTCGTCAAAGGTCATGGGGCGCTTCGCAGGCGCCTGCGCCACAACGGAGCCAGCCAGCAAACCAAGCAATACGATAGGGATAAGGCGAGATATACGCATTCCAGACACACTCCCTCCCACTAAACCGGGAAACAAAAGTGTAAACCTTCCGGGGTGCGAATGACCGCGCTGCACACCGCTCAAGCCCTACCGGCTGGGCAGCTCCAGAGCCACCGCCGCGCCGTTCGGCTCCAGGTTCATCGCCTCAATCCGTCCATTGTGCTCGCGGATAATCGCCGCGCACAGGCTCAGCCCGATTCCCGCCGCATCCGTCCCCAGCACCCCTGTGCTCAGCGAGTCAAACGCCCGCTCCGGATGCGCAAAGCTCCGCCCGGAGTGCCCCACCAGTATCCGCACATGCCCGTCCCTCGCCGTCGCTCCCAAGCGAACCTCGCGAGCCTGGTCCGCGCCCACCCGCTGCACGCTCTCAATCGCATACTGCACCGCGTGCATCAGCGCCTGCCGAATCTGGTGCGCATTGCCCACCAGCGGCGGCAGATCCGGCGCTACGGACATCCGGAAATCGATCGCGTAACGCAAGAAATCCATCCGGTGTAACTGCTCCATATCCGCCATCAGGTCCCCGGCGGAAAACGTCGCGAAACGCTCCGTCGTGTGCCGCGAGAACATCGCAATCCGCTCCAGCAGCGCTTTCATCCGCCGTGCCTCGGACAGAATCGCCTCCGCCGCCCGCGCATCCGTGGTGTTCGCCACGCTCTCTTCCAGCAGCCCCGCATAGCCCAATATCACCGTCAGCGGATTGTTCAACTCCTGCGCCACGTTGGTCGCCAGTTGCCCCACACCGGCAAAACGTTCGGAATCAATCAATTTGCCCAGCATCAGCGCCTGCGACCGCGCTGCCTGTATCCTCCCCGCCAAGGACTCTACCGCCAGCAGATCGTCCGCGCGCAGCTCCTCCTGCGGATTGCGTAGTCCCGCCAGCAACACTGCGCCCTCAACCGTCCGCTCCGGGCCCAGCATCGGCACTGCTCCCATCCGCACCAGCTTCATCCGCTCAAGGTCATCGCCCGGCGTCAGCCACGGCTCCAGGTCCATGTCCAGAGTGTTCGCATCCGGCGCCAGCTTCGGTCTTCCCATGTCAAAACTGGCCGACTGCAGCCGCTGCGCCAGCGCGTCCAGCGCGGCCACCGTCGCTCCGTCCAGCCCAGCCGCTCCAATCAGCGTAAAGTTACCCTGCGTCGTGCGCGTCAGCAGCGCCACCTTGCTAAAACGGCTATGCTCGGCAACCGCCGCGCACAAATTCCCCGATTCCCGGTCAAACTCCTCCAGGCTCCGCGCCGTCATCAGCAGCCGTGAGTAGGCCTCCAACTCCAGCCGCACCCGCCGCTCCCGGAACCCCGCCAGCTGGTTCTTGGCAATCTCATCCTCCAGCACAATCAGAATCAGACCAATCGCCGCCGCCACCTTGCCCAGAATCATCGTCCGCGCCAGGTACAGCGCCCCCAGCGTCAGCGACGTCGGGTTGTCCAGCCCCAGAATCGGCGGTATCGACCACGCCAAAAATCCCAGCGTCGCCAGAAATACCCCCGGAGACAGCCGCCGGAACGTGTACATCAGCAGCAGCGCCACCATCACCATGTTCCCCGACTGCACCACCACCAGCGGCCAGTACACGCTCCCATGCAGGAAGAACGGCGCGCTCACCAACGCCGCTGCTCCCACCACCACCGTGGAAAGCCACACCGGCATCATGCCTTTGGCCACGCTCCACGCCATGCCCGCCACCAGCGCCCAGGCTGCCAGCCCGACGTAGACCCACAGCAGAGTCGGCCCCGGCGTGCGCGTCACCCCGTAGATCAAAACCGAGTAAGCCACCAGCGGAATCGTGTACGGAATCACGTACATTACCCGCAACTTGCCTATCCGGAAGGTCAACGGCGACAGCGATGCCAGAAACAGCGCCGAGGCGAACATCAGCGCGCTCTCCCCAACCGCAGCCATCCACGGGCTCGTCGGTGAAAGCCCCCCGCCAAACCCCCAGGGCAAATTCGCAGAGTGGCTGTTCGACACCCGCCAAAAAAGCACCGAGTGAATCTCAACGCACACCATCGCCACCAGCCACAGCCGAATCCGTACGCTGCGGAAGCGCAGATCCAGGTACCCAAAGGCGAGCAGCAACGCCGTAATCAGAGCTGTCGCCGGAATCTGGTAGTCGTCAAGCATGGTCAGTCAGTGCCGTCTTCTTCCTGAATCAGTACAGCCATCAGGAGATCTTTGGGGGAACAGACCCGAATCGTGCGCGCGGGCCAAGCTTCGCAGGAACAGGATGCTCAGTGGATTCGAGCCAGACCTTTCGTCCCCGTTACGCCGGGAAGGGTACATGCCAGCATAGCGCGAATCACCGCACCGGCAGCAAAAAACGCCTGCTTCAGGATCATCCCCCGACTCTTGTTCGGCATCTATGCGTCTAAAGTGGTAGGGGAGACCTTTTCCCCCATCTGCCCTGTTCGGCCACATCCATCGAGGTATCCTGGAATGCTCTCTCCTGCCACGCATCACGCCGCCCTGCGCCGTGCCACCGGCCTCCTTCTGGGTCTGGTCCTTGTCGTTTGTGCTCTCCCGGCCTTCGCCGGGGACAAGAAAAAAGACAAGGCCGACAAGCCTCACGACTCCTACACACCCATGCCGCTCGACTCCGGCTTCGGCCCCATGGACCTCGAACCGCCGCCCATCGCTCCCGAGGAAATCATCAAGCGCTTCACCGCCAAAGAGAGCCAGTTCCGCCAGGCCCTCAACCACTACACCTATCGCCGCACCGTCCGCGTTCAAACCATCAACGACGACAACAAGCCCGACGGCGAGTACTACGAAGTCGACGACGTCATGTTCGACACCCAGGGCAAGCGCATGGAAAAGGTCATCTTCGCACCCCAGAACACCCTCGAACGCATCTCCATGTCCCCCGCCGACTTCCAGGACATCCAGCAGCGCCTGCCCTTTGTCCTCACCACGGAAGACGTCGCCCAGTACGATGTGACCTACATCGGCCGGCAAAAGGTGGACGACGTTCCCTGCTACGTCTTCCAAGTCGGCCCCAAAGTCATGGAAAAGGGCAAGCGCTACCTCCAGGGCAAAATCTGGGTCGATCAGGAGGACCTCCAGATCGTAATCACCAGCGCCAAAAACGTCCCCGACGACACCCGCAAGGGCCACGAAGACCTCTCACCGCCCTTCACAACCTACCGCGAACAGGTCGACGGACAGTACTGGTTCCCCACCTACACCAAGGCGGAGGGCATCCTCCACTTCACGGGCGGCAACGGCTACATGGGCGAAGACGTACACATCCGCCAGACCGTCAAATACTCCGACTACAAGCAGTACGGTTCCACCTCGACCATCCTCTTTAACGGCGCCGAAGTCACCGACGCCCCCAACGCACCGAAAGACACCACCCCGCAACCAAACAAGCCCCAATAGCCGCGCCACCATAAACAAGAAGCGCCCGCAACGGGCTTCCCCGTGCGGGCGTTTGTCTTGTCCGCTTGCAGCCCTACGCGTTGATCGCCATTCCATCCACCGCCGCGTATGCGTCCAGCATCGCCTCGCTCAGCGTCGGATGCGCGTGGATGGTAAAGATCAAGTCCTCGATCGTCCCCTCCAGCTCCATCGCCACCACGGCTTCTGAAATCAGCTCCGTCGCCGACGGCCCAATAATATGCACCCCCAGCAACTCACCGAACTTGGCCTCGGCTATCACCTTCACAAACCCATCGTGCGAGCCCAGAATCGTCGCCTTGCTGTTCCCACCAAAGGGGAATTTGCCCACCTTGATCTCCAACCCCTGCTCCCGCGCGGCCTTTTCCGTCAGCCCAACAGACCCAATCTGCGGTTCCGTATACGTGCAGCCCGGAATGCGGTCCCGCTTGATCGGCCGGTATGCGCGCCCGGCAATCTTCGCCGCCGCCACCATCCCCGCCATTGCGCCCACATGCGCCAACTGCGGCATTCCCGCCACAATGTCCCCAATTGCAAACAGCCCCGGCTCGGCCGTCTCCATCGCCGGGCTCGTCTTCACAAATCCCCGCTCCAGCTCCGCCGCCGTCTTCTCCAGCCCCAGCCCGTTCGTGCGCGGCGAGCGTCCCACGGCCACCAGAACCTTCTCCGCGTCTTTCACCACCGTCTTCCCGTTGGAGTCGGTAAACGTCACTCGCACACCATCGTCCGTGCGCTCCACGGTGTCCACCTTCGCGCCCGTATTCACATCAATCTTGCGCTTCTTGAAGCACCGTGCCAGCTCTTTCGACACGTCCTCGTCTTCCACCGGAACCAGGCGCGGCAAAAACTCCACAATCGTCACTTCCGTCCCAAACGTCCGGAAGATCGAGCTGAACTCCACGCCCACCGCGCCCGCGCCAATCACCACCAGGCTCTTTGGCACCGCGTCGATCGCCAGTATCCCCACATTCGTCAGCACCCGGTCGTCTTCCGTCAGCCCCGGCAGCAGCTTCGCGTCCGAACCCGTCGCCACAATCACGTTCTTGGCCTTCACCTGGCTCACGGCACCATCGGCGCCCGTGACATCCACAGTGTGCACGCCGTCTTTCGCCGGCCCGGTCAACGCGCCCGACCCCACCATCGTCGTCACCTTGTTCTTCTTCATCAGGAACTCAAGACCCTTGGTATGCTTCACAATGATCGAGTTCTTCCTCGCCTGCACCTGCGCCCAATTCAACGTCGGCGTGCCCACCCCGTCAATGCCAAACTCGGCGGCATCCTTCACGTAGTCCCAAATCTCAGCGTTGAACAGCAGAGCCTTCGTCGGAATGCAGCCCCAGTGCAGGCACGTCCCGCCCAGCTTCGTCGTCCGCTCAATCAGCGCCACCTTCAGCCCATACTGCCCAGCCCGAATCGCCGCCGTATACCCCGCCGGCCCGCCGCCAATCACCGCTACGTCAAATATCGTATCCGTCACCACATGCTCCCATTCTCTCGGTCCGCCGCCCACCGGCAGCATCTCCGCTGTTGCTTCAAGACTGCATCCAGCCCGCCGCCTGAGCCGCGCGCCAATCTATTGATACCCAGTCTAAATTGGATGCGCTATCCCGCCCCAAAGCCTCACCCCGCCTCATCCATATCCAGCACCTTCCCCGGATTCATCCGGTTCTCCGGATCCAGCGCCAGCTTGATCATTCGCATCACCGCCAACCCCTCCCCGTGCTCCGCCTGCAGGTACTTCTTCTTCCCCAGCCCCACGCCATGCTCACCCGTGCACGTCCCATCCATCGCCTGCGCCCGCTTCACCAGCCTGTGCGCAAAGGCTTCCGCCTCAGGCAACTCTTCCTCGCTCGGCAGGCACTGCACATGGAAATTCCCATCCCCCACGTGCCCCACCATCACCGCCGCAAACCGCTCCCAGTCCAGCTCCGCGCGCGTCGCAACAATGCACTCCGCCAGCCGCGAAATCGGCACACAAACATCCGTCGTCAGTACCCGCGAACCCGGTCGCAGCGCCCGCGTAGCGTAATACACATCGTGCCGTGCCTTCCACAGCCGCTCCCGTTCCCCCAGGCTCGTCTGCCGCTCAAAGCTCAGGCATCCATGCTCCCGCGCCAGCCCTTCCGCCATCTTTGCCGACTCCTCCACGCTCGCTTCGCTCACTCCGTGGAACTCAAACAGCAGCGTCGGACCCTCCCGCAGCCCAATTCCCGAGTACCGGTTCACCGCCGCCACCTGCGGCCCATCCATAAACTCAATCCGCGCCGGATTCACCCCCAGCTGGATCGCCTCAATCACCGTCTCCACCGCCGCCTGGATGATCGGGAAGCTCGCAATCGCCGCTCCCACCGCCTCCGGCTGCGCATGAAGCCGCACCGTCACCTCGGTAATCGTCCCCAGTGTCCCCTCCGAGCCCACAAACAGCCGCGTCAAGTCGTATCCGGCCGAGGACTTCCGCGCCCGCGTTCCCGTCGTGATCACCCGCCCATCGGCCAGCACCACCGTCAGCCCCAGCACATTCTCCCGCATCGTTCCGTAGCGCACCGCCGTCGTTCCGCTCGCCCGCGTCGCCGCCATCCCTCCCAGCGTCGCATCCGCCCCTGGGTCTATGAAAAACGTCAGCCCACTGCTCTCCAGCGCCTTCTGCAACTGCTTCCGGCTCACCCCCGCCTCCACAGTCGCGTCCATATCCGCCGCGCTCACCCGCAATATCCGGTTCATCTGCCGCATATCCAGGCAAATGCCCCCACGCAGCGCCTGCACATGCCCCTCCAGCGAAGTCCCTGCTCCAAACGGAACCATCGCCAGCCCATGCGCCGCGGCAATCCGCGCAATCCCGCTCACTTCCTCCGTCGTCACAGGAAAGCACACCACATCCGGCATCGCCGGGGGATGTGTGTCCTCCCCATGACTGTGGTGCTCCCGCACCGACTCAGCCGAGGTCACCCGCTCCCCCAGCAAGCTCTTCAGTTCCGCCAAAGCTGCTTGAATCGCCGCCTCACCCATGCCCCATGCACCCCCAAAACACCCATTCTACCCGCCACCAAGTATCATTCGTTCCATGCGCCGCATCTTGCTTCTAGCTGCCTGCTTGCTCACCATCGTTTCCGCCTCCGCGCAATCCCCCGCGCCCCTTTATGACACAGTCATCCTCCACGGCCGCGTCATTGACCCCGAAACCCACCTCGACGGCCTCCGCAACGTCGGCACCACTGCGGGCAAAATCGCCATCGTCACCACCGACCCCATTCAGGGAAAATCCACCCTCGACGCCACAGGTCTCGTCGTCGCTCCCGGCTTCATCGACCTCCACTCCCACGGCCAGGACCCCGAAAACTACCGCACCAAGGCCATGGACGGCGTCACCACTGCTCTCGAACTCGAAGTCGGCGTCTGGCCCGTCAACCCCTGGTATCAGGCCCGCGCCGGTCACGCATTAATCAACTACGGCGCCTCCGTCGGACACATTCCCGTCCTCATCGACGTCATGCACGACTCCGGCACTTTCCTGCCCCGCGACCGCGCCGTCACGGAAACCCCCACCCCCGCCGAACACGCCCTGGTCCTCGCCGACCTCCATCAGGGCCTCGCCGATGGAGCCCTCGGCATCGGCATGGGACTCGCCTACACCCCCCACGAAACCCCCGCCGACATCCTCCGCGTCTTCGAACTGGCTGCAGCAGCCAAACGTACCATCTTCGTCCACATGCGCACCCCCGGCGGACTCGTCCCCGGTGTCGTCGACTCACTCCAGGAAATGATCGCCGACTCCGCTGTAACAGGTGCAGCAGTACACATAGTACACATCAATTCCATGGCCAATAAACTCACGCCCATCGCGCTCGAAATGATCCACGGCGCACAGGCGCGCGGCCTCGACGTCACTACCGAAGCCTACCCCTACACCGCCGGAGAAACCCGGCTTGACTCCGGCGTATTTGCCGGCGACTGGCAGCATCAGCTCGATATCTCCTACAACGACCTGCAATGGGTCGCCACCGGTGAGCGCCTCACCGCCGACACCTTCGCCCGCTACCGCAAGCAGGGCGGACTCGTGCTCACTTTCACCAATACTCAGCAAATGGTCGATCTGGCCATGGCCGACCCCGCCGTCATGATCGCCACTGACGGCATCCTCGCCAACGGCAAAGGCCATCCCCGCGCCGCCGGCTCCTACGCCCGCCTGCTCGGCGCCTACGTCCGCGACCGCAAGATTCTCACCCTCATGGAAGCCATCCGCCGCAGCTCCCTCGCGCCCGCCCAGCGCCTTGAAGCCGCCAGCCCCGCCTTCCACCACAAAGGCCGCATCCAGGTTGGCGCAGACGCCGACATCGCCGTCTTCGACCCCGCCACAGTCCTGGATCGCGCCACCTACGCCAACCCCGGCCTATACTCCACCGGCTTTCGCTACGTTCTCGTCAACGGCACAGTCGTAGTCCACGACGGCCACCCCGACGAGTCCACCTTCCCCGGCCAGGGCCTCCGCGCCGATCCGGTCCAATAACGCCGCGCGAGCCGAAAACTCTGCCGGTGTACCATACTTCCATGTCCAGCTATCGCGTCATCTTGCATCCCTCTGAGGAAGGCTACAGCGTCTCCTGCCCCGGCCTGCCCGGCTGCTGGTCGCAGGGCGCAACCGAGGCTGAAGCCCTCGCCAATATCCAGATCGCCATCCGCGAATACATTGCCGCCGCCGAAGAACTGGCCCGCGACACAGACAGCCGCATCGTAGAGGTCGCGGTCGCCTAGCTGAGCCGCACAACCCATGCCTAAACTGCCCGGAATCCCTCATCTGAAAGCTGTCGCCGCGCTTGAGAAAGCCGGCTTTCGTATCCTGCGCCAGGGCGCGCGCATCGTCATGACCGACGGCGTACGCATCCTCACCATTCCTCGCCACAACCCGGTCAACGCCTTTACTATGGGCGGAATCGTCCGCGACGCCGGCCTCACCCTTGAGGCCTTTCGCGAACTCCTCTGGGCTTTTCCGCAAGCAAATGCGTTACTCCAGGCCCAGCATCCAGTTCTCCAGATTCTTCTTGAACTCGCCCATAAACTTGCCCGCATCGGCCCCATCAATCAGCCGATGGTCAAAGCCCAGGCAGTAGTGCTGCATCCACCGGATTCCGATCACGTCGTTCCCGTCCGCGTCCGTCACCACGGCAGCCTCTTTGTTCAGCCCGCCAATGGCCAGAATCGCCGACTCCGGCTGGTTCAAAATTGGCGTCCCAAACTCCCCGCCAAACACCCCGGAATTCGTCAGCGTAAACGTCGACCCCGACGCCTCATCCGGCTTCAGCCGCTTGGCCCGCGCCCTTTCCGCCAGGTCGCCAATCGCCCGCGTCAGTCCCAGGAAATCCCGCCCCTCGGCCTCGCGAATCACCGGCACAATCAGCCCCCACTCCAGCGCTACCGCAATGCCCAAATTGATGTGCTGGTGGTACCGAATTGCGTCCCCTTCCAGCGACGCATTCAAGATCGGATAGTTCTTCAGCGCCTGCACCGTAGCCGCCGCAATAAACGGCATATACGTCAGCTTGGCGCCGGTCCGCTGTTCAAATCCCTTCCGCTCCCGTGCTCGCAGTTGCACAATCCGCGTCATGTCCACCTTGTACACGCTGTACACATGCGGCGCCGTGAACGCGCTTTCCACCATCCGCTGCGCAATAATCGACCGCATCCGGCTCATCGGCACGAGTTCGCCCGGCGAGGGCGCAGTCGCTGCGGCAATCTCCGCCGCCGGCCGTGGCGCGCTCGCTCCAGCCCCATACTTGGCCAGAAACTCCAGCGCATCGTCCTTCGTAATCCGCCCGCCCATCCCCGACCCGGCAATAAACCGCAAATCCAGGTTGTGCTCGCGCGCAATCCGCCGCACCAGCGGAGACGACCGGATCTTTCCCCCCGGGTGCTCCACCTCCGGCAGCGTCTCCGCAATCGGAGCCACCGAAGCAACCGGCGTAGCCTCGGCTGCTTCGGCCACCGGCGCTGCCGCTCCTACGCTGCCGCCAATCACCGCCACTACCGTGTTGATCCCCACCGTATCGCCCTGCTGCGCGTGGATGGCCGTCAGCACGCCAGCCACGGGTGCAGGAATCTCCGCATCCACCTTGTCCGTTGAAATCTCAAACAGCGGCTCGTCCTTCTGCACCGCGTCGCCGACCTTCTTCAGCCACTTGGTGATCGTGCCCTCAAAGATCGACTCGCCCATCTGCGGCATCACCACATCCACGCCGCCAGTCAGCACAGCCTCCGCCGGGGAAGCCTCAACTGTCGCCACACCGGCCAGCTCCACAGCCTCGCCCACCAGCGCCACCACCGAGTTCACAGCGACAGTTTCGCCCTCTGTCGCGCGAATCTCCGTCAGAATCCCGGCCACCGGCGAAGGAATCTCCGCATCCACCTTGTCCGTCGATATCTCGAACAGCGGCTCGTCCTTCAGGACAGGATCGCCCACCTTCTTGAGCCACTTCGTGATGGTTCCTTCAAAGATCGACTCGCCCATCTGGGGCATAACCACTTCGGTCGCCATGGCTCTTCATCCCTCGCTCAAGACGCGCGTCACCAAACCACGCCGCCGGACTGCTGCTAGACAGTATAAAGTGCCGCATCACACCCGCTCTGTGCTTCCGCCCACATCCCGGCTCAGCCGCTCCAACTCCGCCGGAATCCGCAGCGGAACCCCCACCGTCCGGTAGCTCTCTCGCAGAGCCGGCAAATCCGCCATCGCCAGCACATGCTCGCCAAACGCCTGCCCAAAGCACCGCGCCGCCGCATCGGCCACCGCTTCCAGCCCCGGCACTGGCCTCGCTCGATCCATCTCCCGTTCCAGGCTCGTAGCCTCCCGGTCCGCAATCCCGCAAGGCACAATCCACTGGAAATCCTCCAGCCGCGTCGTCACGTTCAGCGCAAACCCGTGCGATGTAATCCCCCGCGACACATGTACCCCAATCGCCGCAATCTTCTTCTCCGCCTCACTTGCGTTCTCGCCCGCGCCCGGCACAGTCCAAACTCCCGTTCGCCCAGCCACTCGTCCCGTCACCACCCCATACCCGGCGCACACCCGCATCAGCGCGTCTTCCATCCGCCGCACATAGTCCACCGGCCCCAGCCGTCCGCCCTTGCCGTTGCTCAGGCTCCGCAGGTCAAATATCGGATACCCCACCAGCTGCCCCGGCCCGTGATACGTCACGTCCCCGCCGCGGTTCACCTCGTGTACCGCAATCCCCCGTGCTGCCAGCATCGCGTCCGTCGCCAATATATTGCTTCGCCGCGCATTTCGCCCCAGCGTCAGCACCGCCGGATGCTCCAGCAGCAGCAGCACATTGTCCACGCGACCCTGGTGCCGAGCCTCAATCAGCTCCGCCTGCAACTCCAGGCCCGTCGCATAATCCGTCCGCCCAAGATACAAATACTGGATCATCGAACCCTCCCCACCGGTCAAACCGCTGCCTCGGCCAGTTTCTCCCGGGTCAGCTCGTTCAGCACTCGCAACGCCTCCGGCATCTCCGGGCTCACAATCCCCGGATGCGCCATCTCCATCACCCGTTGCGGAGCCACAAGGCCACTCGGCTCCGCCAGCGCGCCCTTCACCCAGCCCACCGCCGCCAGACCTTGCCGTCCGGTAAATGTCTGCTCGATGTAGAACCACCGCTCATCCCAGCACACCAGCCGCGTCGCCAGCTCAAACCGCGCAAACAGCCCCAGCGATCGCCGATACGTCATCCACACCCCGCCCACCAGCGGCGTCCACCGCGCCTTCAATATCGGCTTCAGCAGCCCCGCCCGCGACAGCAGATGCATTCGCCCGTAGTCCATCTCGCTCAGGTACCGCGAGTTGTTCAGATGAAAATTGAAGTCGATGTCGTTCGGCCACACCCGCAGCCGTATCGTGTCCGTCCCCAGCGGCTCAATCGGCGGCAGCGGCAGCAAACTCTGCCGCAAAGCCAACAGCGGAATTCGTACAAAACTATTGAAATGCGCCAAGGTTTTCCCTCTCGCTTTAGTGTAGTCGCGCACTCAACACAGCCTTTTGCTCTCCCCAACAAATCCCCGCCGACACACCTTTTCCCGCCAAAAATCCGCCCGAGAAAAAGTTTTCTGGCGCATCATGGCCCCAATCGGCGACAATTCCCCTCGATATGTCTCCTTACACCCGACGCTCCTTCCTCAAGCGCGGTGCAGCCGCTTCCCTCGCTGTTTCCGCTGGTCTCATCGCTCCCCGCCTCTACGCCGCCTCCCCGCTCAAAAGCTCCAGCCGAATCCTCGTCGGCACCGGCAAGGGAGACGGCTCCGGCTCCATCCAGGCCTTCCACTGGGACGCCTCCACCGGCACCCTCACTCCCGAAGGCACCGCTGCGGAAATCACTGACTCCACCTGGCTCGAGCTCTCTCCTGACCGCCACTACCTTTACGTCGCCAGCGAGCTCAGCGAGTTCCAGGGCAAGCCCACTGGCGCCGTTTCCAGCTTCAAGTTCGAACATGACAAGCTCGAACTCATCAACCAGGTCAACTCCGCCAGCCCCGGCACATGCCAGGTTGGCGTCGATGCCACCGGCAACGTCCTCGTCTCGGTCGACTACGGCGGCGGCTCCGCCGCCAGCTTCGTCAGCCAGTTCGGCAAGCTCTCCGGCCCTCAGTGGAGCGAGCACTACGGCGGGTACCAGGAAAAGGGCATGGCAACCGGCCCCGTCGCCGACCGTCAGGAAGCGGCCCACGCCCACTTCGCCAGCTTCTCGCCCGACAACCGCTTCGCCTTCGTCAACGACCTGGGCGGAGACCAAATCCACATCTACAAGCTCGACTCCGGCTCCGGCCAGCTCACCACCACCGGCGCCTACAACTCCAAGCCCGGCGCGGGCCCGCGCACTCTCCACTTCCACCCCAACGGCAAAATCGCCTACTGCGTCAACGAGCTCAGCTCCAGCGTCGATGTCCTTGCCTGGAACCCGTCCGACCGCTCCCTTACGCCCATCCAGCATGTACCCCTGCTGCCCGCCGACGAACCCAAGACCGTCACCAACACCGGCTGCGACGCCGTCATCACCAAAGACGGCAAATTCGCCTACTTCGCCAACCGTGGCGACGACTTCCTCATGAGCTTCACCGTCGACCCAAAATCCGGCAAGCTCACCCAACTCGGCGACAACCCCCGCGTTCCCTCGGGCGGCAAGACCCCGCGCAACTTCCGCCTCGATCCCACCGAAACCTGGATCCTCGTCGCCAACCAGACCTCCGGCAACCTAACCGCAATCGCCCGCGACCCCAAAACCGGAACCCTCGCCCAAGAGGGCAAAAACGTCCCCTGCCCCAAACCCATGTGCATCGTCTTTGTGTAGCAGAATAGACTCCCCGTACGAGCACATTCCAACGCACCAGCATCGGCCCCTCGCGCAAGTCGGGGGCTCATCGCCATTCTGGACGCAAAACGACCTCACCGCCGCCCGATCAACCGGCAGCGTCAATTGCGAAGAAAAATGTACAGGGAAGTAGTCGGGAAAGTACTTTAAGCCCCCACCAGCGATGTATCGCTGAAGGCCACAGACGGCCCCAGCTCCTCGGCATTCTCCAGCGCCGGATGCGGAACCCCGGCATGGACCATCTCCCACGCCGACCGATCCTTCATCAGCCGGCTCACCAGCGCGGTATGCATCGCGTGCCCCGCGCGCATGGCAAACACCTTGCCCTGGATGCGCTTGCCCGCCAGCGCCAGGTCCCCAATCAGGTCCAGCACCTTGTGCCGCACGTACTCGTTCTCAAACCGCAACGGCCCGTTCTCCGGCCCCTTCGGTGTCAGAATAATCGCGCTCTCCGGCCCCGCACCGCGAATCAAGCCCATATTTCGCAGTTTCGCCTCGTCCGCCTTGTACCCAAATGTCCGCGCCGGGGCTATCTCCGCCCCGTAGGTCTCCGTCTCCAGATCAACGCAAAAGCTGTCATGACCAATCGGCGCGGGAAAATCAATCTCGTACGTAATGCTGTAGCCCTCGCCCGGATACACGCCGATAAACTTGTCCCCTTCGTGTACTTCCACAGGCTTCAGAATCCGCAGGTATTCCCGCCGCCGCCGCTGCAACCGGATGCCAACCGCCTGAAAAGCCTCCACATACTCCCGAGCGCTCCCGTCCAGAATCGGCAATTCCAGGTTGTCCAGCTCCACGATTACGTTGTCCACGCCCATGCCGATCAACGCCGAAAGCAAATGCTCCGTCGTCGAAATCAGCACGCCCTGCCGCATCAGGCTCGTGGCATAGCTCACCTTGGCCACGTTCCGACCCGTCGCAGGTATCTCAAAATTGTCCAGATCTGTTCGCCGGAAGACAATCCCCGACCCCGCCGGAGCCGGCAGCAGACGCATCGTCACCGGCGCGCCGCTATGGAGCCCTACGCCGGAAAACTCCAGCGCCGCCTCAATCGTCTGTTCCTGGTGCATCTTGTTCAGCAATACGGAGTCCCGGCTTCCGCGGGCCATAGCTCTCCCGCAATCAGTAGACTAGTCGCATTGCGCAACTTTTGGCCTGTGGCATTTTTGCCACACTATGAGCCATTTTCAGCAGATTCGCGACCGCTGCTGGAGCCTCTCGCGCCGCGCTTACCCATCTTCAGTCCCGCCCCGCACCCTTCGCCTGCTTGGCCGCGTACATCGCCGCATCCGCCCGCTTCATCAGGCTCTCCACCGTATCGCCTTCCACCACCATCGCCGCGCCTGCCGACACGGAAAGCGATATCCGGTTCCCGTTCGGCCCCAGAACCTGCGTCTCCCGCACCAGAATCGTCCATCTCCGCGCCATCTTCAGCAAACTATCCATGTCGATACCCCGGATAATCGCCACAAACTCGTCTCCGCCCCAACGTCCTAAAATATCCGTCGGACGCACAAACCCGCCCATCGACTTCGCCGCTTCCTGCAGCACCAGGTCACCCGCCGCATGCCCATGGCTGTCGTTCACGCCCTTGAAACGATCCAGGTCCAGCATCATCACACCAAACGGCTGGTGATGCACACCATACTCCGCCAGCGACGTACTCAGCGCCATCTCCAGAAAACGCCGGTTGGGGAACTGCGTCAGCTCGTCCAGAAACGCCAACCGCTCCAGCTCCCGCGTCCGTCGCTGCGTCTGGTGCAGAGCCGTGCTGTCGCTGAAAACCTCCACCGCTCCCGTAATCCGCCCCTCCGCGTCCCGTATCGGCTCCACATTCACCAGCACCGGTACCCGGCCACCCTTCTTGTGCCGCAGAAACACAGTCGACTGGTGCGATTTCCCATCCGCAAGGCACTCTGTCAATGGGCAGCCTTCCCGGCACAGGTTCTTCCCGTCGATATCCACGTGGCACAGAATGTCATCCTGGCAGTACCGCCCAACCACTTCCTCCCCGGTATAGCCCGATATCTGCTCCGCGCCTTTGTTCCAGTACTGTATGCGCCGATGCGTGTCCACGAAATACACCCCATCGCTCATGTTTTCGACGAGATTCTTGTAAAACTCAACATTTTTCGGGGGTATCAATGGCGTGGGCCCTTCTCGCTTCGATTATTCCACCGGATTGGGTGACCAGCAACCAGCGGGTGCGAAAATGGAGCTTCAGTCCGGCTCCCGGAGATTCCCCATGCCGCAAGCACCTTCCGCCTCAGTTCCCATGCGCGCCCTGCTCGCCGGCGCGCGCCGTATGCAGCCCGACCTGCTCGCCCTTACCACCCGGCTCGTCCGTGCGGAATCCCCCTCCGACGACAAGTCCGCCGTCGATGCCTGCATGGACCTCGCAGCCGCCCACGCCCTCACCCTCGGCGGACGCGTCAAGCGTCACCGCCAAAGGCTCTGGGGAGACGTCCTCGAACTCCGCTTCGGCCCCCGCCGCTCCGATCCTGCCCGCCGCATTCTCCTCCTCGGCCATCTCGACACTGTCTGGCCCATCGGCACCCTCCAGCACATGCCCTGCCGCATCGCCAACGACCCCGCCGGGCACCGCCGCCTCTTCGGCCCCGGCACGCTCGACATGAAAGTCGGCGTCGCCATGGCCTTCACCGCCATCCAGCTCCTCACGGAAATCGGCGCACTTGACCGCGAAATCATCCTCCTGCTCAACAGTGAAGAGGAGGTCGGCAGCCCCGTCTCCCGCCCCATCACCGAAAAACTCGCCCAGCAATCCGCCGCCGTCTACGTCCTTGAGCCGGCCCAGGGTCTGGCCTACAAAACCGCCCGCAAAGGCACCGGAAACTGGCGGATCACCGTCCACGGACGCGCCTCCCACGCCGGCGTCGACTTCACACAGGGCCGCTCCGCCATCCGTGAACTCGCCCGCCTCATCGAGAAAATCTCCGCCTGGACCGATCTCCCCCGCGGCATCACCGTCAACGTCGGCGTCATCGCCGGCGGCAGCAAATCCAACGTGGTCCCCGCCGAAGCATGGGCTGAAGTCGATCTCCGCACCGCCCGCAAAGCCCAGGTCCCGCGCATGGAAAAACGCTTCGCCGCCCTCAAGCCCACCAGCAAGGCCAGCGGCTGCTCCCTCACCGTCGAGGGCGGCATCAACCGCCCCCCCATGGAGCGCACCCGCGGCACCGTCAAGCTCTTCCGCCGCGCCCAGGCTCTCGCCCGCCAGCTCGACTGGCAGCTCGACGAGGCCTCCACCGGCGGAGCATCCGACGGCAACTTCACCTCCGCCCTCGGCATCCCCACCCTCGACGGCATGGGCGCCGTCGGAGAAGGCGCGCACGCCCCCCACGAGTGCGTCCTCCTCGACGACCTCGCACCCCGCACCGCTCTGCTCGCCGCCCTCATCGCGGGATAGCCCTACCACCCCACGCGGTACCATGAACCGTGGACCATCCCATGCCAAACCGCCCCTGCTGGGTCGAAATTCGCACCCAGGCCCTCGAAGAGAACTACCGCCTACTCGCCTCCACGGCCCCCGGCCAACTCCTCGCCGTCGTCAAATCCGAGGCGTACGGGCACGGCCTCGCCCTCTGCGCACCCGCCGCCGTCCGTGCCGGAGCACGCTGGCTCGGCGTCACCACCGTCGAAGAGGCCATCGCCGCCCGCGCCCTCTGCCCTCAAGCGGAAATCCTCGTCATCAGCGGCCCATTTCCCCTACAGGGCCCCGCCGTCATCGCCCATCGCCTCACCGCCGTCCTTTGGGAGCCATGGCAGCTCGCCGAGCTCGAACAAGCCGCCCGCGCCGCCAACTGCCCGCCCAACTCCGTCCCCGTCCATCTTGAGATCGACACCGGCATGAGCCGCCAGGGCATTGCACCTGAGGCCATCCCAGCCTTCCTCGCGCACTTCTCTGCTGACCGCCCCCTCCGCCTCGGCGGCATCATGACCCACCTCTACGCCGCAGAGGAGTCCAACCACCTCATCACCAACCAGCAACTCGCCAGCCTCGCCCCCGTCCTCGACCACCTTCACGCCGCCGGCCTCCACACCACCTGGCTCAACGTCGGCAACTCCGCCGCCGTCCTCGACCCCGCCATCTCCCACTCCCTCGCCACCCTCGCCGCCGCTCACGGTATGCGCCTCATGCTGCGTCCCGGCCTCGCTCTCTACGGCCTCGCACCCGCTTTCACCCCCACGGAACCAGCCGTCGTCACTGCTCTTCGTACCCAGCTCCAGCCCGTCCTCACCTGGAAAACCCGCATCGTCGGCATCCGCACACTCCTGCCCGGCCAACTCGTCGGCTACAACGGCACCTTCGTCGCTACCGAGCCGATGCGCATCGCCCTGCTCGCCGTCGGCTATGCCGACGGCCTTCGCCGCTCCCTCTCCAACTGCGGCCACGTCCTCGTCGCCGGCCAGCGCGCCCCCATCGTCGGACGCATCTCCATGGACCAGGCCACCATCGACGTCACCGAAATCCCCAACCTCGCTCCCGGCGACGAAGTCGTACTCCTCGGCTCTCAGGGCTCCGAATCCATCCCCGCCGAAGAGCACGCCGCCCTCGAAGACACCATCGTTTGGGAGGTCTTCACCTCCATCGGCTCTCGCGTCCAGCGCCGCCCTGTTTAACCCGTCCCCCAGCCCCCACCCGCCGCGCTGATAAAATCGCAATTACCCGATGCTCAACAACCTCTACGCTCGCTGGATGTACAACTGGGAAACGCGCCTCACCATGCGCGACTCCAACCGCATCGTCCGGCCGCTCGAGTGGGGATTCAACTGGATCGAGCCCTTTCTCCAGCAATCCGGCCTCGCCCCCCGCGCCGCCCGCCTCGGCGCCAGCCCCGCCATCGACTCCTCCCAGGCCTACGACCTTATGGTCGACGTCAACTCCGCCATCCTCGCCGACAGCGAGAGCTTCTTCGACTACCGCCGACCCACCGATTTCCGCCTGGAGTGGCGCGCACCCCATCTCTTCCCCACCAACGTCCGCCCCGAAACCCTCGAAAAGGACGCCCGCATCAAGGAGCTTGCCGCCGAAGGCCGCCTGCCCCAGGCCCGCTTCCTCCGCTTCACCTCGCCCGAGCGAACTCCCTACGCGGAAAACGACCTCGTCAACGCCCGCTGGTACCCCGCCGACCCCAAAAAGCAGGCCGGCAAGCCCAAACAGGCCATCGTCATCCTGCCCCAGTGGAATGCCGACGCCTTCAGCCACAACGCCCTGGCCTCCATCTTCAACCGCATGGGCATCTCCGCGCTGCGCCTGTCCAAGCCCTATCACGACATCCGCCGCCCTTCGGAACTGGAGCGCTCCGACTACGCCGTCAGCGCCAACATCGGCCGCACCCTCTCCGCCACCCGTCAGGCCGTCGTCGATATCCGCTGCTGCATCGACTGGCTTGAATCGCAGGGATACGAGCAATTCGGCGTCCTCGGCACCAGCCTCGGCAGTTGCTACACCTTCCTCGCCAGCGCCCACGACAAGCGCATTCGCGTCAACGCCTTCAACCACGCCTCCGCCGCCTTTGGAGACGTGGTCTGGGCCGGCCAAAGCACCCGCCACATCCGCCAGGGACTCGAAGAAGCCGGCCTCACACAGGACAAGATGCGCGCCCTCTGGGCCGGCATCAGCCCCATGCACCACTACGCCCGCATGGCCGCCTACCAGCAAACCGAGTGGACCAAGAAAGTCCTCGTCGTCTACGCCCGCTACGACCTAACCTTCCCCTACGAGTACTCCCTCGAAGTCCTCAAATCCTTTGCCGAACACGGCATCGACTTCGAGCCCCGCCTGCTCCCCTGCGGCCACTACACCACCGGCGAAACCCCCTACCAGTACATCGACGGCTGGCACCTCGGCTCCTTCGTCTACCGCGCCTTCAAATCCCTCCGCGAAGAACAACCCACCCCCACCCCAGCCCCCGAAGAAGAACTAGCCGCCCGCTAACCCTCCGCCAACCCCTGCCTTTGCAGCCCGATTAAGGCTGGCCGTAATACCCCGTACTGGTCCGAGCGACCACCCCCGGCCGCGAAACCTGCACCTTCACCTCGTGATACTCGTTTACTTGAGCCGTCTGCGCGGGCGTATACGAAATCGCATAGTAGGCGCCCAGGTCCCCCACGCATTGGGCAATCTGCCCTGCCAGATCGTTGCTGGGGTTCAGCACGCGTCCACCGCTTTCCACGGCAAATACCTGCAATGCCAGGTCTCCCGATTCCGCCTCATGGGCAGACTTCACCCCCCGCAGGAACTCTTTGTAGCTCGCTCCCTCCGCCGTGTTGCTCATGATCGGCCCCGCCCGCCCCTGCTGCGGTGCTTCTGCGGCCACCATCGCTCCGCCATAGGGCTGCGTCAAGACACCAGGCGTGCCTGCCATCGGGGAGCCCACGGGTGCGACGCTGTAAAGCGCCATGTGAGCTTCCCGGATGCGCGTCGAAATCTCCACAATCGCCTCAAACGTCCGCGCCCGATCCGCGGAGGAAGATCCGTAATTCGACCCCGCCATCATCGGCCAGCCCGGGCCCGTCCAGATCAGAATCTTCCTGTTCGGTGACTTCGCTTCATTCTCGGCAATCGAAGCCAGCGCGCGAACCGACAACTGGAATCGCTCTCCCTCGCCAATCCCGGCGGAATGTACCGCCCCGCTTGCCTGGCCCAGCACCGCCCCCAAGGCATGTCCATCCGTCGATGGGCGGGGCTGTATCCGCAGCCCGTCCTGGGTCAAGACCATAATCGAAGTCGGATAGCCGAGATGCCCACCATCCAGCTCCAGAAACTTCCCGATCTGCGATCGCGCAATACTCGCTTCCTCAAAGCTCGAGTTCACCAGGTCCAGCAGCAAGATCACCTCAACCGGCTGGTCAGCCGCGCCCGCCGCGCTGTCAATCGCATGGAAAGAAACGATCTCCTGGCTCTTCTTGTTGTCCAGAATTGTGAAATCCTTGGCCCCAAGGCCCGGCACGGGGGCACCCTGCTTGCCGGTCACCACCACATTCAGTTGGATCTTGCCCTCGGTGCCATCAGCCTTGGGTGCAGGGCGCGTCACAAGTCGTGGGCCGTCGGCTACCGGCGCAGGCGCAGATTGCGCCGGAGCCCCGACCGGAACACCAGCCTGCTGCGCAAACGCAACTCCCGAAAGGCAAACCACAAACAACCACAAACCGTGCGGCTTCCTCATGCGATTCTCCTCGCGCAGGATGTCTCTGGATTCCTTCTCGAAAGCATACTCCCCCTCCACCGGCCAGGTCTCCATCTCCGGATCCCCGCGCATCGGGCACCACTCTCCCGTTCTCCGCAAGCCAGGAAACCTCAGGGTGCCCCATCCATGACCCGCGTTTTTTGCGGGGCATGGGTGGGATTGACCAGTCCCCCGTCCTCCAGACCCCAAAAACCGCCATCGAGCGCAGCTCGATCCCACTAACCACTAACCGCAAAATACCTGCTTCCAATTAACCCCAAAACGCGCACAATGGAAACATGAGCAAGACCCAGCCCAACCAGCCCGAGCCGATTCCCCCCTCCCCGCTGCCGGAATAACCAAAAAGCGCCCAAAATCACACTTCGTTCTCTTTTGTTTCGCTTTTTGGTATAGGGGCCCAATCGAATCAACAACTTAACTTTTCAGTTTCGCTTGTAAAACAGCCTAAAAGGCACTTTTGGGGTCCCCTTACGGCAACTGCCCCAAATCCAGCCCCAGCAGCTTCGCCGGATCCAGCATCGCTCCCTGCCATCGCACGGCCCAGTGCAAATGTGGCCCCGTCACCCGCCCCGTAGCTCCCGACAACCCCAACCGCTGTCCCTTCACCACCATCTCCCCGGCCTTCACATCAATCCGCGACAGGTGCATCGAGATCGTCATCAGCCCCTGCCCATGGTCCACCATCACGCAGTTCCCTTCGAAGTACAGCTTCTCCGCCAGCACAACGCGGCCCGCATTGCCGGCCATCACCGGCGTCCCCATCCCCGCTTTGAAGTCCATTCCCTTGTGGATCGATGCGAGCTTCCCGTTGAACATCCGCCGCGTCCCAAAGCTGTCCGTCGCCTCCGCCCGCACCGGAGCCACAAAGCTCCCCTCCCACAACGGCCGCCCGTCGCTCGTCGCGAACGCCTTCTCCTTGGCCGCCACCGCCGCGGCAATCTCCGCCTGATCCTCCGGCCCGGGCTCCACAAACCTCGGTGCAACCGTCAGCGATCCCGTCTTGTAGTGCGCCGCATGAACCGTCGCCGCCATCGAGAAATCCCGCTCCCGCTCCCCCTCCCAGCCCGTAATCGTCACCCGCGACGGTCCCACCGCCGCCTCCACATCCACCCCGGCCAGTGCATACCAGCACGCGCCCTCCCGGAAAAACCCAATCTTCCGCCCCAGCCACTCGCCCTCCATCCGGCTCACCGCCGCTACCCCGCACACCCGAATCAGCTCCGGCGAACCCGCCACCACCTCCGCCGGCGTCAGAGTAGTCTGCCCCTGCGCCGCCAGGGCCGCCACCATCCACAATCCCACCCCTACATATCGGAATCCCGTCATTGCCTCAGCATATCGGACTTCGGGGGAGACAAACCCACCTCCGCCCGTTACGATTCCGTGTGGCGGCTCGCGCACCCATGCGACCACGCCGGAGGCCCACCACCATGGCAGCGGACTGGAACAGACGGCAGTTCATCGGCACCTCGGCAGCGCTCGCTCTCGCCGCAACCCAACCCAATCTCTGGGCGGCGGCACCAACCCCGCTCACCGGGCGCTTCCTCACACACGTCTCCATCCTCCGCGTCAATCAGATCGAGGTCACCCCCACCCGCAACATCGGCCTCGACGAAGCCCCGGACAACAGCCCCGCACGCGTCCGCTCCCGCCGCGAAGCCTTTGCCCGCGGCTGCCCCGGCGGCAGCATGACCTGGGCCATCAGTTGGCTCGCCCTCCACGACACCCGCCCGGAGTACATTGAGGCCCGCCGCCTCCTCGTCGACTACCACCACCGCTACGGCGACGAAATCACCTTCATCCCCGGCGGCTACTTCGCCCCCATGTACGACACCCGCGACAACAACCGCCGCACCATCGACACCGCCCTGCGCATGATCTCCGACTTGGTCGGCGACAACTACCGGCCCCAGTCCCTCGTCGCCGGCTACCTCGACGCCGCCAACCAGCAGTACCTCGCCGCCGACCAGGGCATCCACGTCTGCCAGGGGCAAATCTGGAGCCAGCACGGCATCGACAACGGCGACGGCGACGGCGGCATCTGCTACCCCTACTACCCCAGCCGCGAACATTACCTCAAGCCCGCTCAGGGTCCGGCCGACTTCATCGATTGCGTCTGCCTCGACGGCTGGACCTGCGACTTCCTCACCGCCCGCCGCGAGGGCTTTCAGGGAGGCTTCAACAGCCGCCTCGGCATCGGCCCCATCGAGACCGTCGGCAACCTCGGCCTCACCGTCGGCCGCCGCGAAATGATGGACACCACCGCCATGCACTTTGACACCGGCCGCGCCCTCAACGGCTTCGCCTTCGTCACCTCCATCTGGGAGCTCTCCATAGGCCACGACGAAGACCTCGCCTGGTGGCTTCAGGCCGTTCGCGACCGCTGGCCCGACACGCAGGTCATGACCGAAGGACAATTCGGCCTCGCATGGCGTAAACACACCCCCACCAACCACGGCCTCAACTACCGCTTCGACGCCAAAGGCACCGGCGCGCCCGGCTCGGAAAAGGAACTCGAAATCCGCTGGTTCATGAACCAGGAATTCCGCCTCGCCCTGCTCTCCAACTGGCAGCTCGCCACCCCTCCCCAGGTCATCGACTTCACCCGCTACGACCTCCCGGCCCACGAGCCCAGTGCCCTCCAGCGCGAGTGGAGCCTCATGAACGTCCTCAACCAGAAAGGCACGCGCCCCCAGGACAAGCCCGTCGCCTTCCGCCAGCTCCCACCCGGCGATCAGCACATCATCCTCGCCCACTACCCGGAGCTCAAGAGCCTCGTTTGACGGAATTCCTGTCGCCCCGCCGCCGGAACCCGCGCTAAAATTGAACCATGAACCGCGTTCCGGACTCTTTTGCCTTTCCGCTGGCCCAGGTTGACCCTGAGGTTGCCGCCGCTCTAGATCACGAGACCCTCCGTCAGCATGAGGGCCTGGAAATGATCGCCAGCGAAAACTTCGTCTCGGAAGCCGTCCTCGAAGCCGCGGGTTCCGTCTTCACCAACAAATATGCTGAGGGCTACCCTGGCAAGCGCTACTACGGCGGCTGCGAATTCACCGACGTTGTCGAAAACCTCGCCCGCGATCGCGCCAAACAGCTCTTCGGCGCAGAGCACGCCAACGTTCAGCCCCACTCCGGCTCCCAGGCCAACGCCGCGGCCTACATGGCGGTCCTCCAGGCTGGCGACACCATCCTAGGCCTTGATCTGGCCCACGGCGGCCACCTCACCCACGGCCACAAGCTCAGCTTCTCCGGCAAGCTCTATCGCCCCACCTTCTACACCGTCCGCAAAGACACCGAAACCATCGACTACGACGAGCTTGAGTCCATCGCCGTTCGCGAACAGCCCAAGGTCATCATCGGCGGCGCCAGCGCCTACTCCCGCATCTGGGACTTCGCCCGTATGCGCCAGATTGCCGACAAAGTCGGCGCCAAGCTCATCATCGACATGGCCCACATCGCCGGCCTCGTCGCCGGCGGTGTCCATCCCTCGCCCGTGCCCCACGCGCAAATCGTCACCACCACCACCCACAAAACCCTCCGCGGACCCCGCTCCGGCCTCATCCTCTGCCACCAGGATCTGGCCGCCGCCGTCGATCGCGCCGTCTTCCCCGGCCAGCAGGGCGGTCCCCTCGTCCACATCGTCGCCGCCAAGGCCGTCGCGTTCAAAGAAGCGCTACAGCCTGACTTCGCCGTCTATGCCGCGCAGGTCGTGGCAAACGCCAAGGCTCTCGCCGCGGAACTCCAGCAGCTCGGCTATCGCATCATCTCCGGCGGCACGGACAACCACGTCATGCTCGTCGATGTCTTCTCCAAGGGCATGTTCGGCTCGGAAGCGGAACTCGCCCTCGGCAAGGCCGGCATCACCGTCAACAAGAACGCAATTCCCTACGACACCAACCCCCCGCTCAAGCCCTCCGGCATCCGCATCGGCACCCCGGCGCTCACCACCCGCGGCCTCGCCGAGGACGAAATGCGTCTCATCGCCTCTTGGATTGGCCGAGCTCTCAATGCCCGTAACGACGATGCAGCCCTCGAAAAGATCCGCCACGAGGTCGCTGAGCTCGCCAACCGCTTTCCCCTATACGCCTGGAAGCGCCCTGCGGCCGTCGCCGTTTAACCACCGTCAACCCGACCCAACACTGCAGCGGCATGACCCCCAAGGTCATGCCGCTCTTTGCATCTCAGCCATCCACCAGCCATCTCAATCAATTTCCACAAAAGCTTGGGCAACTTCTGCCGATTCATCGTGTTTCTCATCAACAGAAGGGCGAAGCGAAACCGGCCGTTGCTACAATGTTCCCGGCGCTCAACGCCCCTGGAGGACGAGATGAAGCCCCTTATCAGTTTTTTGGCTCTGGCAATGCTTGCAACCCTGCCGGCAATGGCTCAGGAACATCACGGCGCACCACCGCAGCAACATGTCGCAGCCCGGCCGCCTTCCCGCGGGCCCGCGCCCGTCAGGCAAGAGCAGGCACGTCCCGCGCAGCCCAATCGCAACTTCTCCGATCAGCAAGGCCACCCCAATGCGCCTCACGTCGACCGCCAGGATGGCAGAACCACATGGGTCGGCCATGACACCGGCCGCGGAGACGCCAACTATCACCTCGATCGCCCCTTTGAGCATGGCCGATTCACCGGCGGCTTCGGTCCCAGCCATCGCTGGCACCTGGTCGGCGGAGGGCCCTCCCGCTTCTGGTTCAACGGATGGTACTGGAGCGTCGCTCCCTATGACATCGGCTACGCAGACGGCTGGCTCTGGGACAGCGACGACATCGTCATCTATCCCGATCCAGATCACGACGGCTGGTACCTCGCCTACAACACTCGCCTCGGCACCTATGTGCACGTCGAGTACATGGGACCGCAATAGCCGCCGCTGCACCTCGCAACCCAGCGGGGCGTTGCCGCCAGGCAGGGCCCCGTTTTTGTGCCATCAGCGTCATCCCCACCTTCCCACTCGCCAACGCCCTGCGCCTCCGTGTAGCATGGTGAACGCGTAAGTTTCCCCGCATTCCGCCCTACTCAATCGGTTGAATGCGAAGTTTGGCAATCCGGGCCCTCGCGTATGGAAAGACCGCAGCGCTGGCGTCCCGCCGCCCCAACGGAGTGGATCATGAAGCTGTTCTCATTGCCTGTCGCCGCCGGTGCTCTGCTGGCTGTCTCTTCCGCGCTCGCGTTGCCCGTCTACGCTCAGCCCGCGCAGCCCGCACTCCCCGCCCCCATCGTCCTCACCGGCGCCGACATCCGCCCCGCAACGTCGCTCAACGGCGACTGGCACATCATCCCCGACCCCTACCAGACCGGCCTCTATGACTTCCACAAGCACGAGATCGCCCGCGGATGGTTCGTTAATCAGAAAGCCAAGCCCGGCGACACCGGCCCCATCGATTACAACTTCTCCACCGCCGAAACCATCAAGGTCCCCGGCGACTGGAATACGCAGAAGCGCGAGCTCTTCTGGTACGAAGGCCTCATGTGGTACGAACGGGACTTCGACTACACCGCCAAGCCCAACACCCGCGTCTTCCTCCACATCGGCGCAGCCAACTACAAGTCCATCTTCTGGGTCAACGGCATCAAGGTCTGCGAACACGAGGGCGGATTCACCGCATTTCACTGCGACATCACCGACGCCCTGCAAAAGGGCAGCAACTTCGTCATCGCCGCCGTCGACAACACCCGCCACGAAGACGCCGTACCCACCACCCAAACCGACTGGTGGAACTACGGCGGACTCACCCGCGAAGTCTCCCTCATCGAGGTGCCCAGCACTTTCATCGACCAATACGACGTGCACCTCAGCAAGACCGAGCCGGGTGTGGTGGAGGGATGGGTCCACGTCCAGAATCCCCGTGCTCAAAACACGGTCGTGGTGGAGATACCGGAGCTGAACGCACGCATCGGGCCGGTTTTTCTCGACCGCGATGGAAGGGCGGCAATCCGTCTCACCGCAACCGGCTTGAAACTGTGGTCTCCTGAATCGCCGAAGTTGTACAAGGTCAAGCTTCATGTGGCTGCGGCAATGCAGGAAGCCGGTACGGGCTATGGGCCCAATTTCGATTCCATCTCCGACGAGATCGGCTTCCGCACTATCGCCGTCAAGGGCTCTGAAATCCTCCTCAACGGCAAACCCGTCTTCCTCAAGGGCGTTTGCATCCATGCCGAGGCCCCCTATCGCACCGGCCGCGCCTACTCCGACAAGGACGCGGAAACCCTCCTCGGCTGGGCCAAGGAACTGGGCGCGAACTACGTCCGCCTCGCCCACTATCCCCACGACGAAACCATGCTCCGCGCCGCCGACCGCATGGGCCTCATGGTCTGGAGCGAAAATCCCGTCTACTGGGCCGTCCAGTTCGACAAGCCTGACGTCTACGCCAAGGCCCAGCAGCAGCTCGACGAAGAAATCGGCGCATCCCGCAATCACGCCGCCATCGTCCTCTGGTCCATGGCCAACGAAACCCCCATCAACGATGCCCGCACCAAATTCATCACCGCCCTCGCCGCCCGCGCCCGTCAGCTCGACCCCACCCGCCTCATCACCGCCGCCTTGCTGGTCCGTGCTGAGGGCAACACCAAAATCGTCGACGACCCACTCGGCGCTGCCCTTGATGTCATCGGCGCCAACGAATACATCGGCTGGTACGAGCAGCGTCCTGAAACCGCCGACATCACCACCTGGCGTATCGCCTACGACAAGCCCCTCATCATGAGCGAGTTCGGCGCCGACGCCAAAGCCGGCCTCCACGGCGGCGACAACGACCGCTGGACCGAGGAGTATCAGGCCAACGTCTTCCGCCACCAACTCGCCATGCTCAACCGCATCCCCCAGCTCCGCGGCATCAGCCCCTGGATTCTCATGGACTTCCGCTCCCCACGCCGACCCCTCGCCGGCATCCAGGACGAGTTCAATCGCAAGGGACTCATCAGCGACCAGGGCGAAAAGAAGAAAGCCTTCTACGTCCTCCAGCAGGCTTACACCTCAGGTACCTTCGGCAAAGCCGAGTAGATTCTTTTTCTCCCCATCTGTGCATTGGGGCGGTTAGTATGTCTGGGCAAGCAGTCTCCCATTCCCAGGAGGGTCGCCACTCATGTCAGAGTCGCACGCATCTCACGGCCTGCAAAAGATCGAGGAGGTCGTACGCATCCGTTATTGCGACTACCTCTCACTCGTCGAAGTGGCCATCTACATCCTCCTCGGCACTCTGCTCGCAATCGCCGCCGCGCTCGGCGTTGCCGGCGCATTCTCCCTGCTCGTCGGCGCGCTGCGCAACTACCAGGGCACTGAGGCCATCTTCGACCTCATCGACCGGCTCCTGCTCGTCCTCATGTTGCTGGAAATCCTCCACACCCTGCGCATCTCCATACGCTCCCACGCGCTCGTCGTCGAACCCTTCCTCGTCGTCGGCCTCATCGCCAGCATCCGCCGCATCCTCGTCCTCGGCATGCAGGCTGAAGCCCTAACCACCAAAGACGGCTGGGCCCAGGGCGGCAAGCCCCTCTTCGACGCCTCCATGCAAGAGTTCTGCGTCCTCGCCCTCGTAGTCGCCGTCCTCGTAGGCGCAATCGTCTTCCTCCGTAAGTCCGACTCCCTCGTCGCCAAAGACCCCGACGCCATCGAAGCCGAGGCGGAAGCCCACTAGGCCCAACCAGCGCCACCAGCATTTCCCCCGTCCCATCTATCCCGTTTTCGCAGTACCATAAGGCCCTCCGAAGTATTGCCGATGCACCGCGAAACCATCCGCCAGTGAGTGCTGGACGCCGGCATGGCCAATCCCCGCGTCTTCGGCTCCGTTCTCCACGGCAACGACAACGAGGACAGCGACCTCGACCTCCTCGTCGATCCTGGCCCAGAGACGAGCCTGATGGACATGGTACGAGTCCAGGAGGAACTGGAAGAGGCCACTGGCGTGAAAGTAGACCTCCGCACGCCCGGCGACCTCCATCCAAGATTCCGTGACGAGGCACTGGCAGAGGCTGCCTCGTTGTGAACAAGCACGAGAACAGGGCAAGAGACAATCTCCTGCACATGCTTGAGTCGCTCGATCGGATTCGCCTGTACACCTCCGGCCTAAGCTATGAGCAGTTTTTCGCCAGCCAACTCGTTCAAGACGCCGTGGTGCGCAATATCGCAATCGTCGGCGAAGGGGCAAAGCAATTGATGGATGTAGCTCCGGAGTTTTCCCGCACACACCCCGAGATTCCGTTCGCGCAGGTCTATGGAATGCGGAATCGCGTGATCCATGGCTACTCCACGGTAGGTCCGATCACCGTTTGGGACAGCGTGCAGGTGGACGCGCCGGAACTGCGGCGTCAAATTGCGTCAGTAGTAGCGACATTGCCAGAAGAGCCGCGCCAGCCCTGGGAACCCCCATTCCGGTTAGAATAGAACCAGCAAGGGAGCTGGGCGGTCGCTGCCGACGCCTCGAAGCCGTAAGGCTCCGGGTGCTTCGGGGGAGGAAAGTCCGAACTCCGTAGGGTAGTGTGCCGGATAACGTCCGGGATTTGCGCTTCAAGGCGCAAAGACGGCAAGTGCCACAGAGAATATACCGCCTCGGCTGCCCCGCCACTTCGCAAGAGGTGGCGGGATTCCGGAAGGGCCCTTCAGGCTTGCCTGGACGGCCAGTCCCGCTGGGGTAAGGGTGAAAAGGTGCGGTAAGAGCGCACCGCCCGGGCTGTAAAGTCCGGGGCAGGGTAAACCCCACACGGAGCAAGACCAAATAGGGAGGGATGCGCAGGCCGCTAAAGCCAGGCCGCGCAGCGTATCGGCCCGGTACGCGACAGGCGGCTTGAGCAAGTGCCGAAACCTCCGGGTAGGTTGCTGATGAACGCCCGTGGCAACACGGCGTCTAGAGGAATGACCGCACACGACAGAATTCGGCTTACAGGCTCACTTGCCGAAAAACGACGGCCCCGAAGGGACAACCTCCCAACGGGGCCGACCCGTCTCTGCCCGCCTGGGCCACTCTTAGCCCCGCCTCAAACGGACCGAAGCGACCCCCTCTCCTCCGGCAAATGAAATCCGCCCACCACCCGCTGAAGGCTCGATGCCAGCCTCGCCAACTCCTCGCATGCTTGCGCCGTCTGGTCCACCTGCGCCGTCGCCTGCTCCACTTCCGACGCAATCGCATGCATGTTTTCCGTCAGCCCTCCCGTCGCCGCCGACTGCTCCGTCGTTGCCGTGGCAATCATCTGGATGTCATGCTGCGCCGCGCCAATTCGATGCACCATCTGCTCCAGCGCGCCCGTAACCTCCCCAAACCGCGCCACCCCTTCGTTCACAACCGCCTCGCCTTTAACCATCGCTTCCACCGCGCGTCCAGCGCCCTGCTGAACCACCGAAATCTTGTTCCCAATCTCCTGCGTGAACCGCGCCGTCCTCTCCGCCAGCTCCCGCACCTCCTGCGCGACCACCGCAAAGCCTCTCCCATGATTCCCGGCGCGTGCCGCTTCAATGCTCGCGTTCAGCGCCAGCAGATTCGTTTGTCCCGCAATCTCCTCAATAATCCGTACCACTTCCCCAATGCTCTCCGTTTCTTTCCCCAGCTTGGTGATGGCCACCGACGAGCTCATCACCGTCTCGCGGATGCGGGCCATCGACTCCTGCGCCTGCGACACTACGCTCCGTCCGGTCGCCGCGCTTTCCACCGCCGTATCCGCGGCTAGGCTCGCCTTCTCCGCATGTTCCGCCACTTCCTGCACCGTCGCATGCATCTCCTCCAGCGCCGAGGCAAACTGCGTCACGTTCCGCTGCTCCTCGTGGGTCGTGCCGGACATCTGTCGCGCATTGGCCTCAATCTCCACACCCGCGCTCGCTACCTGCGCCGACGCGGCCGCCACTTCCCGCAACGCACTGGCCATCGCGTGCTTCATCGCATTAATCGAATGAATCGCCCCCGCCAGCTCATCGCCACTCGCTGGACTCCCGTCGGCAATCGACAGGTCCTTCTCTGCCATCGCCTCCACCATCCCAACCGAGATGTCCACATTCCGCTGCACAGACCGGCTCAACGTCCACGCAACCACGGTCAACAGCAACAACGCAATCCCAATCGACCCACCCTCGGCCCACAGAATGCCGCGCTGCAACCGCACATTGTCCGCCTTCAAACCCTGAACCCGCCCCATAGCCTCACTTTCCATGGCCTGCGTATCGTCGATCATCCGGGCCAGCAGCCGATTGTCCTCCCCGGTATTGAAAAGTGACTTCGCGGCCTCGAACCCCTCGTCCTTCCGCGCCGCATTCAGACTGTTCACATAAACTCGGCGTGCCACCACCGAAGTCCGCCAATCCTCAAACTCCCTCGACATCGTCGCATCCCCGGTCACTTCCTCGGCCACCCGCTTGATCACGATATCGGCATCGGCTCGCATCGCAGGAATTCCCGCTGCGGCATTCTCATCCCCTGAGATCAAATACCCCCGCTGCGCCACGGTTACCGCCCGCGCATACGAGGTCAAATACTCCAGGTCGATTACGATCAAGTAAGCCCTTTCGATCGACTCCTCCATCCTCTGCGCTCGCATTTGGGCCAGTCGGGCAATCCCCACGCATCCCAGCATCAGCACTCCCGTCACGGCAAATCCAAAGCCCAGCTTCCGCCCAATCGTCATTTGCATACGCCTATCATGCCTCTGAAAACGCATATCGGCGCTCCACGCCATCGCATCAGTCCTCTGACGGACAATCCGCACCGGCATCTCCCGGCTTGAACCACAGCCTATCCGCCATCCAGCAGCGGAAGCTCCCGGCCGGCCCGCCAAGCCTTCGCCCACCGCGCGGCTGCGCTCACACGCCGCATATCCGCGGGCATCCGAACTTCCCTCAAATGCTCTAAGATTGTCGAATGCTGCTCGTAAAACTGCTCGCTGACGGAGCCCGCCTCCCCGAAGTCGCCCATCCCGGAGAAGACCTCGGCTATGACATCTTTGCCCTTGAAGGCGCGGAACTGCTCCCCAACCACCCCGTTCGCTTGCGCACCGGCATCGCCGTTGAGGCTCGCCACCCCATCACTGCGCACCCTCTTGGCCTGCTCGTCCGCGACCGCTCCTCCATGGCCTCCAAGGGCATCGCTGTCACCGGAGGAGTCATCGACGCCGGCTACCGCGGCGAAATCCAGATCCTGCTCACCAACATCGGCCTCGCGCCACACACCATCCACGCCGGCGACAAAATCGCTCAGATGATCCCCATCCCCGTCCTCACCGGGCAGGTCCAGCCCGTCGACTCCCTCGCGGAAAGCGGCCGCGCCGCAAAGGGCTTCGGCAGTTCCGGACGCTGACCCGACCAGCCAACCATCGCCTCTCCGCTACTCCGGCAGAAACCCGTTCCCCTTCAGCCACGTATCCACCAGCTCCGGCCACGCCGTCACCGCCATCTTCGTCCGTCTCAGCCCAAACGCGTGCCCGCCCTGCGCATACAGGTGCATCTCCACCGGAACCCCCGCCTGCTTCAGCGCCATGTAGTACACCAGCGAGTCGTTCACATTGTCCACGTGGTCGTCCTCGTCCTGTACCAGAAAGGTCGGCGGCGTCTGCCGCGTCACCGGCACATTCGGGTTCAGCGCAAAGTGCTTTTCGTCCAGCCACAGGTGCCCCGGATACAGCGCAATCGCAAAGTCAGGCCGGCAGCTCTCTCTGTCTGCGGCATCCACCGGCGCATACAGCCGACGCGCAAAATGCGTACTCACCGCCGCCACCAGGTGTCCCCCGGCGGAGAATCCCAGCACTCCCACCTTGTGCGGATCCACGTGCCACTCCGCCGCGTGCAGCCGCACCAGCCCCAGCGTCCTCTGCGCATCCTCCAGCGCCATGGAAGACTGTGGATACGCGCCCCACATCGGCGACGTTCGCACCGCAGGCACACGGTACTTCAGCAGAATGCAGGTCACTCCGCGCGAAGTCAGCCAGTCGCACGCCTCCGAGCCCTCCAGATCGATCGCCAATATCTCATAGCCGCCGCCCGGAAACACCACCACCGCTGCGCCCGTGTTCTTCCCCGTCGGCGCATACACCGTCATCGTCGGCTGGCTCACATGGCTGATGGCAATCCACGGCTTGCCCGCCACGGGCTCCGTCACAATCTCCGTCATCTCCGGCTTCGTCGCCCGCCGCGCATCGGGCGCTGTCCCCGGCCAGATAGGCACCTGAGTATGGCCCGGCGAGGGCTGCCACGCAGGCGTTTGGCCAACCAGCGGAAGACCCGCAAACACAACGCAAATAGCGATCAGGAAAGGTTTCATCACGGTTCCAACAGCTTATACGGCGGCGCAGCAGCGCACCCGCCGCAAAGATCTGTCAGGGGTTACTGCGCTGGTGCTCGGCCCATCTGCTTGTTGGCCCACTCCAGAAACCACTTCATGTTGGGGGCATCCGTGTGTCCCCCGTCATGCTGCCGCCAAGCAAGCTGCCCATCCAGCAGTCCAGTATTCACCGGCGGCATCTTGGCGGTGCTGTAATCCCCGTCCACCCCCAGCCCCTTCGCTCCCAGCAGTGTAAACACCCGGCTCGCGTCCACCGTCGCCATAAAGCTCCCCCGGTGGTCCAGCCACTTCGAGTCGCCCTTTTCCGGAATCCCGTAGCTGATAAACGTCAGCCGCGGCGCGCACAGCGCAATCAGCTCGTTTGAGTCCACGGGAATATCCCCCGATGTCATCGCCCCAAAGCTCGCCTCGGAGGCTCCGTACTTCATGAAGTTCCCCCCCATCCAGTAGTACTCGCCACCCGTCAGGCTCTCCACTGCCTCGCCAAAGTTCCGCCTCAGCAGCGTCGTACCGCCCTTGCCGGAGGATGCCACCAGGGCCATCGCAAACCGCTGGTCATAAGCCATCGTCACCAGTGTGGCCTTGCCGTAGCGGCTGACTCCATCAATGCCCACATGCTTGGCATCCACCGCAGGGTCCGTTTCCAGGTAATCCAGTCCCCGGCCGGCTCCCCAGGCCCACGCGCGCAGAGCGCCCCAGTCTTCCGGCTTGCGTGGCTGTCCGTGGTTCACCAGCCCGATTATCCCCCGCGTCAACCCCGCTCCGTTGTCGGCCTGCACGCTGGCCGGATCAATCTGCACAAATCCCCATCCAGCCGCCACCAGTTGCCACGTATTCGGCAGATCGCCGTCTTCGTTCATCTGCGGAAACTGGAACGGCGTCGCCTTCACCGGCTGCCACGCCGGATGCTGCGCCATCACCTCCTTCAGCGAGGGATCCTGCTGGATCAGCAACGCCTTCCACGCCGCATTCACCCGGTCCAGTTCCTCGCCGCTGGGCTCGTTCGGGGCAGGGAAGCCGGCCCTCCCAAACATCATAAGCACCGGCACAGGCCCCTTTGCATTCGCCGGCGTCACCAGCGTCATGTGGATGCGCACGCTGATAGCCGGATACGCCGAGTTGTCCACCTCGCCAATCAGGTCTTTCGCAATCACCGGCGTAAAGCCGATCATCTCGTGGTCAACCGCCGTCACCGTCCAGTGCACCGCCGGCATTGCAGCAGGCACACGCCCGTATATGTACTTCGAGAACATCTCCAGCAGCTCCGGCCGCCGCTTCTCACGCCACATCTGCGCCGTCGTGACCGCCTGGCCATCGTTCATCGTCAACGGGTCGGGCAGCTTCGGATACGGATTGGCCACAGACTCGTCGTAGTTGGCATGGTTCGGGGCCTTCTCGTTCCCGCTCGGACCGGGCCGCAGAGCCTTGATCCGCAACTGGTCCATCATGTTCTTCTGGTCCTGTTCGGCGCTATAGTTCACAGGCGCCTGGGCCTGCATCGACCCGCACGCGGGCAAAAGGCAAAGGAGGCTAACTGTGAGGATGCATGAGCGGGAAGGGAATGGCATGGGTCGGCTCCTGACGGGATATTCGCTCGGCGCATATCTTACAAAGCGATTTACTTCGGCCACTTATGGTATACCTTCCGCTATGACACGGGCACGGACTTTTTGGGCATTCACAACCTGGGTACTCCTCACCGGCTGCTGCTGCGCGCAGACTTCCCCGGCAACGGCTGGCCTCTGGGTAGCCACATGGGGCGCGGCCCAGCAAATCCCCGAGCCTGCAAACGCGCTGGCCCCCGACGATCTCCGCGATGCCACACTGCGCCAGGTCTTCCACTTGTCCGTCGGGGGCGCCTCACTTCGCGTCACCCTCTCAAACGCCTTCGGAACCGAGCCCATCCACCTCACCGCGGTTCATCTGGCCCGGACCGCTGGCCCAGCAGCAATCGACGTCACGACAGACCGAATCGTCACCTTCGCCGGCAGCCCCGCCGTCACCATCCCAGCCGGCGCGGAAATGCTCTCCGACCCGCTCGCCTTTCCCGTTACCCCGCGCATGGATCTCGCCGTCACCTTCCACCTCGACGACCCGCCGGCTCGGCAGACAGGCCATCCCGGTTCCCGCGCCACCTCCTATCTGATCCACGGCGATGCCACGGCCGCTCCAACCCTCGCAACCTTGCCCGGCCTGAAGACCGTCCAGCACTGGTATCAGGTCTCGGAAATCGACGTACTCGCCCCGCACAGCAACCAGTCCAGCAAGCAGCCGTCCGCCCAGGCCATCGTCGTAATCGGTGACTCCATCACCGACGGCCACGGCGCAACCACCGATGCCAATGACCGCTGGACCGATGTCCTAGCCGAGCAGTTCCAGAGCAACAAAAAAACCAGCCACACCGGCGTCGTCAACAAGGGAATCGGAGGCAACCATCTCCTCACCGACGGCCTCGGGCCCAATGCCCTGGCCCGCTTTGACCGCGACGTCCTAGCACCCGCCGCCGTGCGTTCCGTGGTCGTCTTTGAAGGTGTCAACGATCTCGGCGGACTGGCCCGCAATGGAGAAGTCCCACCAGAAGAACACGCCGCAGTGGTGGCTCGTGTCGAGGCCGCTTACGCGCAGATGATCGCCCGCGCCCATGCCCACGCCCTGCGCGTATTCGGCGCCACCATTTCCCCCTATGTCGGCTCAGACTACTACCACCCCGGCCCCCTCAGCGAGGCCGACCGCCTGGCCGTCAACCAGTGGATTCGCGGGCACTTCGACGCAGTCATCGATTTTGATGCTGTGCTCCGCGACCCGGCGCATCCTGACCACCTGCTGCCCGCTTACGACTGCGGAGACCACCTGCATCCATCGCCTCGTGGCTATCGGGCCATGGGCCTCGCCGCTGCCCAACTGCTCGCGCGCGACTGACGACGCGACCGCTCAGATTTCGAACTCGTCCACTGTCCGCCGAGGGAGCGCATACGTGTTCAACGGGAGCTTGCCTTTGAAGTCTTTCAGAAAGGCTTCCAAAGCATGGATCGGCAGCGGCGGGCTGATCAGGTACCCCTGGTATGAGTCGCACCCAAGTCCCGCCAGGTATCCCCGCTGCTCCTCGCTCTCCACGCCTTCAGCAATCACCGACAGCTCCAGCGCGCGCCCAAGCGAGATGATCGTCCGCGCAATCGCTCCGCTCGCTGCGTCTTCCAGAATGTCCTTCACGAACGCCCGGTCGATCTTCAGCCGGTCCAGCGGCAGCTGCTTCAGATACGACAGTGACGAGTACCCCGTGCCGAAGTCGTCCAGGCAGAACCGCAGGCCAAGCGTGCGCAATGTGGTCATCTTCGCAACAGTGTCTTCCATGTTCTGGGACAGCACGCTTTCCGTCAGCTCCAGCCGCAGGCTCGGCGGAGCTGCGCCGATCCTCTTCAATACCGCCGTCACTTGTTTCACAAACTCAGGCTGATGCAGCTGGCAGGCGCTGATGTTCACGCCGATCGTCAATCTGGCGGTGTCTTCACTCCGTGCCCACTCCACGATCTGGCGGCAGGCCTGTTCCATAGCCCACCTGCCGATAGGCACAATCAGGCCAGTCTCTTCCGCCAGCGGAATGAATTCTCCTGGCAGCACTACTCCCCGCGCCGGATGATTCCAGCGGATCAAGGCCTCTACCCCTGTCAGACGGCGTCCCTCAATCTGCGGCTGATAGTACAGCTCGAACTGCCCGGCTTTCACGGCTTCGCGCAGTTGTTCTTCCAGCTCAACCCGCGCGTTCACTGCGGCCTGCTGCGCCGGAGCAAAAAAGCGCCCCGTGTTCCGCCCTGCCTGCTTGGCCTGGAACATCGCGATTTCAGCCTGCTGCAGCGCCTCTTCCGCCTCCTCCAACCGGTTGGAGAAAACCGTGACTCCAATCGTGGACGTGCAGTGGCATTCCCGTTCAAGCAACTGGTACGGCTCGCGGCCCTCGGCAAGAATCCTGTCGCTAAGGATCCGCGCACGCGCGGCCGCCTCTTCGTGGGAGTCGCCTGGATGCTCCAGCAACACTGCGAACTCATCCCCGCCTACTCTCGCAACTGTCTCGTGCTCCTGCACACAGCCCGCAAGGCGACGCGCCAACTCGTGCAGCAGCATATCCCCGGACGGATGTCCCAGCGTGTCGTTGATCGACTTGAAGTTGTCCAGATCAATCAGCAAAAGCGCCCGCTTCCGGTGCACATCCGCGTCGGGATAGGGAGAATGTCGAAGCCGCTCCAGAAGAAGCCGGCGGTTCGGCAGACCAGTCAACGAGTCGTAATAGGCAAGGTTCCGGATGCGCTCCTGTGCCACCTTTGCGTCGGAGATGTCATGCGTGATCGACACGACGCAGGGAACTCCATCGATCTCGATAATCGAAGCGGACATCAAACCGGTCAGCACTTCGCCGTTCTTCTTGCGGAACAGGCACTCAAGCTGGCGGCAGATCGATTCCCGCTGCAGTATCCCCAGCAGCGTCATTCGATCTTCTGGATTGGCCCACAAGCCCAGTTCCAGCGAAGTTAGACCGATCAGCTCATTCCGCTGGTAGCCGGTCAGGGTCACAAACGTGTCATTCACATCAATGTAGGTGCCATCGACCACCCGATTGATGGCCACCGCGTCCGGGCTCGTCTGGAAGACCGTCCGGTAGCGCGCCTCGCTCGTCCGCAACTCATCCAGTGCCCGCGCCAACTTCGCCTCTGCCGTCTTGCGCCGCGTGATATCCCACATTGAGCCTTCATTGAACAGTGCTGTTCCCGCGGCATCGCGCACCCTTCTGCAACTCAGTGCCACCCAGAGGATCGAGCCGTCGCGTCGCCGGAAGCGGCACTCAAAATCCTGCACCGCGTTGTGCGCCCGCAGCTCTTCCGTGAATTGCAAGTACTCCGCCGCGTCGGCCCACACATCTTCCTGCACGTTCTCGACCTGCAGAACCAACTCTGCCGGGGAGTCGTAGCCCAGCATGCGCGCAGCCGCGCGATTCGCTGTCAACACCTCGCCCGTGAACGATGTCTGGAACATGCCCTCCAACGCGCCATCAAAAATATCGCGGTACTTCTTCTCCGCCGTCACTACCTTTGAGTGCAGAAGCTTCCGCTGGCGAATGTCTCGGGCAATCACCGAAACCCCAACAATCTCCCCACGTGTGTTGAGGATTGGAGATCCAGACAATGAGGTATCTACGAGAGTCCCATCCTTGCGCAGAACCACGATCTCAATCGGCTCAAGGCTGCAGCCATCCCGTACAACCTGGAACCGCTCACCCAATTGCGCCGCTTCTTCAGCCGGCAGCAGCATCGCCACATTCTTCCCGATCGCCTCTTCCGCCGTGTACCCCGTCAGACTCTCCGCGCCGTTGTTCCAGGTCAGGATCGTGCCATCCATCGCTATCGCGTGGATCGCCTCATGCGACGACTCCACGATGGCCGCCAGCATCGCCTGCGCCTTCTCCGCCTCATGGCGAATCGATATATCCCGCGCAATCAGCGAGATGGCCGTGATTTCTCCGGCAGAGTTCCGTACCGGCCACGACGTCACCGAAACCGGAATGAGACGCCCGTCTTTCGCCAGGGCAAACCCCTCGCGATTGGCATTGCCGGTCCCGGCGATGATCTCCGCGGTCGTGGGTCCAAAGTAGGAGCGGCGCTCGGGCGCTATATAAGTCGTGATTGGCAAACCGATCGCCTCAGCGGCCGTATAGCCCAGCATCGCTTCCGCCCCGCGGTTCCACGTCAGCGTGGTCCCTTCCAGCGAATAGGCCACAATCGCATCCTCGGAGCTCTCCACCAGCGCCGCCATGAATCGTCGCGAGTCGTCCCCGGCCTTCTGCTCCGTAATGTCCTTGCCAAAAACCGAAATACCCGTCGTCGCCCCATCCACCATCACGGGGTTGAAGGCCAACTCCAGCGTCCGTCCGCTCTGCAGGGGGTATTCAATCCGGTAAGGACCGTGGTCCAGCACACACTGGAACATTTCCGGCCATAACGCCGCGCGATCCGACGGCAACATCTCATCCGGCCGCATCCCAAGCTCGGGAGTTACCCCAAACAGCTCCTCAATGTACTTCTTGAACGCCCCATTGCACGTCAGCAGCCGGTATTCAAGGTCCACCGAGCCCAGCAAGTCCTCTGTGCTTTCGAGCAACGCAACGAGATTTGCTTCCGTTTCACGGGACATGCCGTTTCCCCGGGGCAGAACACGCGTAATCCCCGCATCAGCGATTGTCGAGCGAGTTTGGCTCAGGCAGACCTTATGCGCAAGAAAGTACTCATGACAATATCACCGAATTGGAAATTCTGCCGCGATTTTATTCGCTTTGGGGACGCTGCGGAAGCGCAAAAAACTTGCCACCGACGTCAGATTCCCTCGCTCAGACAGGGATTACCAAAAAGGCAAAGGCACCCCGTAATGTGGGAAAATGCCCCCCTCTCACGGCCCAACGCCTGCTCCTAGAAGAACAAACTCCAGTTCGCAATCACATTCAGCGCATTCGGCACACGCGGCGTGATCGCCGGCCCATTCACATAGCTCAATCCCAAACTCAGGTAGTTCCCCCGCGACGCATGAAGCGAGTAGCTTCCCGTCACCGTCGTCCCAGCCCGCCACACGCTCTTGCCCTCCGCCACCAGGTTGTTCGCAAACACCCTGCTGTACTCGCTCCGGGAAGCCACCACGGAAAGCACATCATCCGGACGCGACTGCACCGGCGCCTCCTTGTAACTCCGTGCCTCCCAATACCGCGAATACGAGTTCAGCGTATCCGGCACCGTCATAAACGACCCACCTACATATAGCCCCTTCGCCGGCCGCTCCAGGTCCGTCTTCGTCACCTGGTAGTCCATCAGCGCATACGCGCAGTAGTTGCCCGTCTCGAGGCGTCCCGTAGCCGCATTCATGTACGGCGTTGTGTTGGCAATCGCTCCCCCGCGAAACCATGCCGCGTGGTTGCTCCCGCTCGATGGCCGCTGAAATCCCCCCTCGTTGATCAGGACCAGCTTGTCCCCATGCGGATCGAAGCGGAACCCTGTGTGGTTCCGCGCCACCTCCGTCGGCCCGCCGTTCGGGTCAAAGCTCCGTTGCGCCGCGCTCTTGATGTACGTGAATCCCGGCCCGCGCACCCGCACATTGAACGACGGCGCCGTCATCGGAAAGTACGACATACCCACCTCGTACGGCAGCACCGCATACACCCCCTGCGCCCCGGTCGCTGTAGATCCCCCCACAAACAGCCCGATAAAGTTCATGTTGTTCGCCACATAGCCGGTCTTCAGTTCCACCCGGTCTTTGCCAAACTCCTTGTAGAAATACAGCGCCCACAGCCCCAGCGACTTCGGCCCCGCCGGACCCCAGCTCGCCCAGTTCCACGCCGCGCCCATAAATAGTTGCGCGTGCTTCAGGTGCAGCTGGCGCAGATCCGACGACAAGATCGGCTGCGCAAACATGCTCTCGAACTCCCGCTGCCCCACATACACCTGCGCGTCGGCAGCTACCGGCGCGGCCAGCATATTCTGCGTATACCCCGGCCCCGCAATCACGCGAAACGCCAGCCCCTTCTGCCTCATCCCCTCGCGAAACGCCGAGTGAACATCGATCAGGCTGTCGGCAAACGGAGGCATCGCCGCTTCTCCGCCCAGGTAGTTCAGCCCCTCTATGCTCCGCTCCGCCCCAGGCGAGCTCCCTGTCTGGGCCATCCCCAGCAGGCCGGTCAAAAGCAGAAGTGTCGTGGCCATAATGGCTCGGGTGCTGCGCGGGGTGCGGATTTGCATTCGGTTTCGCCCAATCGTTTGTTTTGGATAGGCGCTTAGTGTAGCGCACCCGCCCAACCTCTTAGCAGCCATCCTCGTCAGTCCCCTCAGCGCAATCCCATTTCCCCACCCTCCGTCCGCCACGGCCCCGCCGCAATCATTCCAAAATTTCCTTTGACAATCTCCAGCGCTGCCTCTACCTTAATTTCGAACGACTACTTCGAATTTCGCCCACGCGAAAATCCCCCCTAAGCCATCCGATGCCCCCCAAACCCTCCCAACCCGAACCCCGCACCTACCGCGCCCACCGCGACCGCCAGCGGGCCCGAATCCTCACAGCCGCCGCAAACCGCATCGACCAGCAGGGCATCGACCGCACCACCATGGCCGAGCTCATCGCCGCCAGCCAACTCCGCACCTCCACCATCTACCAGTACTTCGCCAACAAGGACGACATCGTCTGGGCCCTCCTCGGCAAAGCCATGGAAGATGCCGCGCTTCACTCGAAAAAGTTCGTCGACGACGCAACCACGGGCCTTGGCAAAATCGCCGGCCTCCTCGACTTCATGGCCGATGAGCTCGCCACAAACCCCGCCAGGGTCCGCTTCATGGCCCAATTCGATGCCATGTACGCCCGCGACTGGCCCGTGGAACGCCTCCTGATCCTGGAGGGACAGTTTCACGACCAGGGCTTTCAAGTCTTCCGTACCCTCATTCGAGAAGGCATCGCAGACGGCTCTCTCCGCGCCGACCTCGACCCCGACCTCACTCTGCATGCCGTCATGAATGCCGTCATTGGCGCGCAGCGACGCCTCGCCTCCCTCGGCGCAAAGGTCGAGCTGGAGTACGGGCAATCCATCGACCGCCTCTTCCGCGAAACCATCCGCATCCTCCTCTTTGGCCTGCGCGCAACCGAGGAAACGAACAACACTGAACCCTCCCCCGGGGCCAAAGCCGGCATCGGGAAAACTAAAAAGAGGTCCTCGTGAAATCACTCTTCCGCACCACGCTCGCCATCTGCGCCGCGGCTTTGTCGCTGGCTTCCATTTCGACGCAAGCCGCGCCGCCTCCCTCAACCAGGCTCGTCCTCCCCGCTGACGCCGGCTGGAAGTTCATCCTCGCTGACCCCGCCGGCGCGGAAGCTCCCTCCTTTGCCGATGCATCCTGGCGCTCCGTCGACCTGCCTCATGACTGGAGCATCGAAAGTAAGCCCGACGCCAAGAATCCCTCCGGAGCAGGCGGCGGATTCTTCCCCGGCGGCATCGGCTGGTACCGCAAAGCCTTCACCGCTCCCGCCAACTGGCGCGGCCGCCAGGTCTCGGTCGAATTCGACGGCGTCTACCGCGATGCCACTGTCTACCTCAACGGCCACAAACTTGGCACCCATCCCTACGGATACACCAGCTTCACGTTCGATCTCACCCCCGCCCTCAACTTCCACGGCGCAAACGTCCTCGCCGTGCGCGTAGACAACTCCGCCCAGCCCAACAGTCGCTGGTACAGCGGCTCCGGCATATACCGCCATGTGCGCGTCGTCGTCACCGAGCCCACCCACATCGCCCACTGGGGCGTCTTCGTCACCACCCCGAAGGTCACAGCCCTCTCCGCAACAGTCGCCATCCAGACCAGCGTGGCCAATGACTCCGCCAGCTCTTCCGCAGTCACCGTCGAGACCACCCTCTACGACCGCGCCGGCCACGAAGCCGGCAAGTCCGAATCCCCCCTCACCCTCGCAGCCGGTCAGCAGCAGCAAGCCGCGCAAACCATCGCCGTCGCCGCTCCCGCGCTCTGGTCCCCTGCATCCCCCACCCTCTACCGCGCCGTCTCCCGCATCCTCCAGGGCGGCAAACTCATCGATGAAGTCAAGACTCCCTTCGGCATCCGCTCCCTCACCTGGTCCGCGGAAACCGGCCTTGTTCTGAACGGCAAGCCAATCAAGCTCACCGGCGGCAGCGTCCATCACGACAACGGCCCCCTCGGAGCAGCCGCCTTTGACCGCGCCGAAGAGCGCCGCGTCCAGCTCCTTAAATCCGCCGGCTACAACGCAGTCCGCACCGCCCACAACCCACCCTCGCCCGCCTTCCTCAACGCCTGCGACCGCCTCGGCCTGCTCGTTCTCGATGAGCCCTTCGACACATGGAAGGCCAACAAGGTCAAATTCGATTACGGCCTGGACTTTGACGCCTCCTGGAAGTCCGACATCTCCTCCATGGTCGAGCGCGACCGCAACCACCCCTCCATCGTCATCTGGGGCATCGGAAACGAGATTCCCGAGCTCGAAGTCGAGCGCGGCGCAGCCATGGCCACCCAGCTCATCGCTCAGGTCCGCTCCCTCGACACCACCCGCCCCCTCACCCTCGCCTTTCCCGGCACCACCACAGCTCCCAACGCCGCTGCCGTCTTCTCCCAGCTCGACATCACCGGCTACAACTACAACCTCATCCCCACCTACGCCGCCGACCATGCCGCCCTCCCGAACCGCATCATGCTCACCACGGAGTCCTTCCCCGCCAAGGCATTTCCCCTCTGGCAAATCTCCCACGACAACCCCTACATCCTCGGCGACCTCACATGGACCGCCATGGACTACCTCGGCGAATCCGGCATCGGAGCATGGGCCTACGGCACTCCCCAAGACGAGCAGATGGCCCAGCAGGTCATGGGCGGCATGATGACTACCACCATGACCGACAAAATGTTCCTCGGCATGGCCAACGGCGTCGATGTCATGGCAGCAATGGCCCAGGGCCCGCCCGACCCAGCCATGAAAGCCGTCATGGCCGTCATGGTCCACAACTATCCATGGCATGCCGCGGCCTGCGGAGACATCGATCTCACCGGCTTCCGCAAGCCCCAGTCCTACTACCGCGACATCATTTGGAACGGAGGAGATCGCGTATACGCCACGGTCCGCCTCTCTGAGCCAGAAGGCAAAAAGATCATCGCCGTCGGCTGGGCCACCTATCCAACCCTCCCCAGCTGGAACTGGCCCGGGCAGGACGGAAAAACCCTCCAGGTCGAGGTCTACTCCGGCGCGGAAAAGGTCCGCCTCTACCTCAACGGCAAGCTCATCGGCGAACAGCCAACCGGCCGAGAGCAGCAGTTCAAAGCCACCTTCTCCGTACCCTACGCCCCCGGTACCCTCAAAGCAGTGGGCCTCCGCGGGGATCGTGAGGTCGCCCAGAGCGTTCTCGCCACAGCCGGCAAAGCCGTCGCCCTCCGCCTCACCCCAGACCACACCGAGTTGCAAGCCGACGGCCAGGATCTCTCCTTCCTCGCCGTCGAAGCGGTGGACGCCCAGGGCCGTCTGCAGCCCCTCGCCGACAACCAGGTTCACTTCTCCATCACCGGCCCCGCAGTCATCGCAGCCGTCGGCAACGGCGACGGCGAAGATCCCGCGTCCTACCAGGGTGACCAGCGCAAGCTCTACCAGGGCCGCGCCCTCGTCGTCGTCCGCGCCGCCCACGCAGCTGGAGCCATCCACGTCACCGCCACCGCCGCCGGCTTAACGACCGGCTCAGCGGCCATCCTGGCCAAACCCGTCCCCGGTCACGCCGAACTCCGCTAAGCAAACCGCAGCAAAACAAAAAGGGCAACAGCATCACGCTGTTGCCCTTCGTCTTTCCGCCCCTTACTTGCGCCGGATAAACGTTCCTTTGTTCAACTCCTGCACTGCCTGCTCCAGCTCCGCCTGCGTATTCATCACAATCGGACCGTACCACGCCACAGGCTCTTCCAGCGGCTGGCCGGAAACCAGCAGGAACCGTATTCCCTCCGGCCCCGCCTGCACCGTAATCTCATCCCCCTGGTCAAACAGCACCAGCGAGTGGTTCGTCGCGTCATACACCGGCGTTGCATTCGGATCCACGCCCGACTCCGTCAGCACCGCCTGCGGTGCCGACGCATCCCGAAAGGTACCCGATCCCGCGAAAACGTAGGCGAAGGCATGACGCGTCGTCTCCACCTTGATCCGCCGTCGCCGGTTCGGCGCTACAGACAGGTCCACATACCGCGGATCAGCCGCCACTCCCTCCACCGGACCCCGCTTGCCCCAGAACTCCCCGCACAAAATCCGCGCGTGCGTCCCGTCATCTTCCGTCACCTCCGGTACCGCGCTCGACGGAATATCCTGGTACCGCGGCTCGGTCATCTTCAGGCTCGCCGGCAGGTTCGCCCACAGCTGGAAACCGTGCATCCGCCCCAGCGCGTCACCCTTCGGCATCTCCTGGTGCAGAATCCCCGACCCAGCCGTCATCCACTGCAGGTCGCCGGCCGTCATCCGCCCGCGGTTCCCCAGCGAATCCCCGTGTGCAACCTCACCCGCCAGCACATACGTAATCGTCTCAATGCCCCGGTGCGGATGCCACGGAAACCCAGCCTCATAATCGGCAGGCTTCTCCCCACGGAAATCGTCGAACAGCAGAAATGGATCGAACTCGGCCGTCTTCCCGAAACCGAAGCCTCGGCGAAGATGCACGCCTGCTCCTTCCAGTGTTGGTGTGGACTGCGTAATGCTCTTTACCTGGCGAAGACTCATCATGTACCCCCTGTGTTTGCGTACACAAATTGGATGCACCAGCAGAGATATTCGTTGCAACAACTATTTCCCGGAGCAGGCCCTGAACAAAGTCAAGGATTAGCGGGTGCCCCCGGTCCCTCGCTGTCGGGGACCGGGGAGAGCGCATATCCAGTCGGTCACCCCTCTAGGGCCTGTTCACACTCCCTGGATGGATGGCGTTGCGAGCAAAAATCGGGCCAAGCAATTCTGGGCACACAGGGCCGAGTCCGAGGGCTGTGGCGACCCCACCGCCGAGGGCGAGAACGCAGTATGGCCCGATTTGCGCCGCAACCCGCAGGGACGCGGCCTGTTTTCCCCATGTCTGCGTCGCTCCTCGCTTCAGTAACCAGTTACAGCGCACTCGTCGCTTCTTGAACTGAGGAAAACTGGCTCTCCCGTCGCCACCACTCAGGTCGTGTGAACAGGCCCTAGTTCTTCCCCAGCCCGCCCTTCTCGTGGTAGTTCGGGTACTTCGGCAGCGGATACTTCGGCAGAGGATTCGCCTTCAGGCTATCCAGTACATCCTTCACTCCCGCCTCCAGTTGCGGATCACGCCCAGCCGCGAAATCCTTTGGCGTAATATCTACATCAATGTCCGGCGCAATCCCCCGGTTCTCCACTTCCCACTCGCCCGTCAGCCCGTAGATCGCATACCGCGGAGCCGTAATCCCGCCGCCGTCAATCAGCCGCGGGAAGCCGCCAATCCCCACCAGGCCGCCCCACGTCCGCGTGCCTACCAGCTTGCCCAGCTCCGCCTTGCGGAAGTACCAGGGCATCGCGTCTCCCCCCGACCCCGAGTTCTGGTTGATCAGCATCGCCTTCGGCCCAAAGATCGCTCCCACCGGGTCGTGCAGCGGAATTCCATCCCGCTCAATCGCGTTCGACAGTGGCTTCCTCCGCAGCACATCCACCACGTAGTCCGCGATAAATCCGCCCTCGTTGTTCCGCTCGTCCAGCACCAGCGCCTGCTTGTCCAGTTGCGAGTAGAAGTACCGGTTGAAGTTCGTGTATCCCGCCCCTGCGGTGTTGGGCATATACACATACGCCACTTTCCCGCCGGAGATATCCCAAACCTTCCTCCGGTTCGCCTCAATCCAGTCCAGGTTGCGCAGCCCGTCCTCATCGTCAATCGGCACCACCGTCACATCGCGCCCATCTTTTCCGTCCGCATTCGGCCCCACATGCAGCACCGTCTGCAAACCCGCCGTTCCCGCAAAGGCCTCGTACAGGTTCTCGCCCGCCTTCAGCTCGCGCCCGTTCACCGCCTGCAGATATTCACCCACCTTCACCTGCACTCCGGGCAAGGTCAGCGGAGAGGCCAACCCCGGAGTCCAGTTCTGGCCACCCAGAATCTTGGCAATCCGGTACCGCCCGTTTTCCTCCGTAAAGTCCGCTCCCAGCAGGCCCGTCTTCGGCCCGTTGTCCGGGTGCCACGGACTGCGAACAAACATGTGCCCAATCGAAATCTCCCCTGTCATCTCTTCCGTCAGATACGTAAACTCGCTCCGGCTTGCCAGCCCATCCAGATAAGGCCGATACCGCGCCTCAGCCTTCGCAATCGACAGCCCATGCACATTCGGGTCGTATAGAAAATCCCGCTGTATCCGCCACGTCTCGGCAAATATCTGCCGCCACTCCGCACGCGGGTCCAGCGTCGCCGTCATCCCGCCCAGGTTCAGCGGCTTTCCCGTCCCTCCGTCGCCCGGCTTCAGATCGTCCGTCGCCGCAATCGACCAGCTCCCGTGCTGCCCAATCAGCAGCTTTGACCCATCCGCCGAAAATCCGATCGAGTCAATATCCGTCAGCACTTCTTCGCTCTTCCGCTTCTCCAGCGTGAACCGCCAAACTCCCCGAATCCCCGGGCCACCGCCCTCGTTGGATGACCGCCCAATCGGCGAATCCTCATACCCAAACAGCACCCCCGCCTTCGGCGCAGCCAGCCCGGAGTAGTTCCGCGTCGGAATCGGCAGCGCCAGTATCCGGTCCCCAATATTCTCCAGATCCACCTTCACCTCAACAGGCTTCTCTGCGCCTTTTTCCTTCTCGTTGCCCCCAGCTTCCGCCTTGGCATCTTTTGCCGCGGACTTATCGTCTACCTTCGCGGCATCCTTCTTGTCATCCGTTTTCTTGTCATCCGACTTCTTGTCCGCGTCCTTCTTGTCGTCCGGCTTCGTTTCGTCCTTGATCTTCTCGTCGTCACTCTCCGGCGGAACCGGCGACAACCCATCCTTGGCCAACACGGCCACGTACACCCCGTACGACTGAGCCCGGTCCAGCGAAGTCATATCGATCCCAGCCTGCGAAGGACCATCGTCGGTCGAAGCCAAAAAGTAGAGATACTTCCCGTTCGGGTCAAACACCGCGCTCGCCGCATCGCTCAGCCCATCCGTCACCTGCGTCGCAGCGTGTTTCTCCACCGAGTACAGGAACACCGCTTTCAGATTGTTCGCCAACTCCCGCGTGTACGTAATCCACTTCGAGTCCGGCGACCACTCCGCGCGGAAACCATCCTCGCCAAACCCTCCCTGATGGCTCGTCTCCACCAGAATCGGCTTCGACGCAGATGTTTCTTTCCCCGCCGCATCCTTGCTCGGCACGTCCAGATACCACAGGTGCAAATGCTTGTCCGTATACAGAATGTGCTTCGAGTCCGGCGACCACCGCAGCCGGTAGAAATAGCTCGGGTCCGGCCCCAGGTCGATCGCCACCGGTGCCTTGAAGCCCGTCTGGTCATGCAGATACAGCTGGTACTCCCCCGACGCATCCGAGAAATACGCCACCGTCTTCCCGTCCGGCGACCACGCCGGCTCCCGCTCCGCCACCCCCGGCGTATTCGTCAGGTTCCGCGTATCGCCCTTTTCCCCCGGCACCGTGAAAATGTCCCCGTGCGCCTCAAAAGCCGCACGCGCCCCCGTCGGCGACAGCGTCGCAGACTGAATCTCGTTCGCCGCAATGCTGGCCAAATGCGGCGCCAGGTTCGCCAAATCCCCGTGAATCGTAATCGAAACCACGTGATCCGCCCCCGGCTCGTCGCCATTCCCCGCCAAATCCACCAGGTGGATCGACCCAAACTGCTCGTACACCAGCGCTCCCGGCCCCGCCTGCAAACTCTTCAGGTCCAGTCCCGCATTGTGTCCAACCGCCGATACCGTCTTCGCCTTCGTGTCGTAGCGGAACAGCGAAACCGGCCCCCGCGCTCCGTACATCTCCGTCCCTGCCGTATCGGCCGCCGGCCGGTTCGACAAAAAGTAAATCGAGTGCCCCACCCAGATCGGATTCGTGTCCGTCGTGTTCTTCGACGGAATCTTCTCCAGCTCCAGCGACCGCAAATTCACCACCCACAGCGGATAATTCTGCCCGCCATAGTACCGCTTCCACGCCGGCTCCCACCGCGAAATCGGCTCATACGCAATCGACATCCCATCCGGCGACAGCGACCCCCGCGTCGCCTGCGGCAGCGGCAACTGCTCAGGAACCCCCGTCCCGTCGGCATGTACCTTGAACAGCCGGTCATAGTGCCGCGGGCTCGTCATCCCGCTCGCAATAATCAGGTCTTTCCCATCCGGCGTCCAGCCAATCACTCCACTCCCCGACGGGTGCCACGTCACCCGCCGCGGAATCCCCCCCGCTGCCGGTATCACGTACGCGTCATACCCGTTCTCCTGGTGCGCCGTGTACGCAATCTCTCGCCCGTCCGGCGAAAAATACGGCCCTTGCTCCACATTGCCGGTCGACGTCAGACGCGTCGCCGCTCCCCCACTCCGGGCTACCGTCCAAATATCGTCCGCATACCGGAACGCCAGGGTCGTCTCGCTCACAGAAGGCGAGCGAAGCAGCAGCGGCGGATTGGCCGCCACCTGCGCCTGGGCAGCACTAACCGCGACGACAAGGCCAACGAGTACAGCAGACAAACGGGGCAGGGAACGCAAAGGGCGCATGGTTTCTCCGATTACGGCAAAGATAGAGCGCGCAAGTCGCTCACGGGCTGAACGGCAAACCTGAGGCCGACGGCCATCCCGGGGAAAGACGGTCGCCACTGGCTCACTTCAAGATGACCCAGTGTAGCCGACTGTTGGAGTTACGAACGAGAGCGAAGTCTGGTTCCCGCGAAGAAACAAATGCTTTTCGGCAAAACCTGCCCTGAAACCAGTGCAGCCTCACTCCAGCCGCCCCTTTGGGGAACGGAAAACAGCGAATCTGCGTACCCTGATGACAGCCAACACAGCTGGCTGTTTCGCTGCTAAACTTTTGTCAGCATGGCCCATCCGCCGCCCCAGCCCGCAATGCGCCAGGCATCAAGGCCACTGATCCACCGAACCGGAAGACCGAATGGCATTTACTGAAGCTCTCAAACTCGCGCTCCAATCCCTCTGGGCCAACAAGATGCGCACGGTGTTGACCGTCATTGGCGTGGTCATGGGCGTCTCTTCGGTCATCATGGTCATCACCCTCACCAACACCGCATACAACTACTTCGGCTCCAAGCTCTCCGGCTACGGCGCAGACGTCTTCACCGTCTCCCGCATGTCCTCCGTCATCATGAGCCCCGAGGAGTACTTCAAGTTCCAGAAACGCAGAATCGTCCGCCTCGAGGACTACCAGGCCATCCTCGCCGGCTGCACCTACTGCAACGAAGTCGGCGCATTCCTCGACCGCAGCACCAACGTCGTCCACAACGGCCAATCCAGCACCAACACTGAAATTCGCGGCTACACCGCCACCATGTTCTCCCTCAACAACGTCAACATCGACGAAGGCCGCGCCCTCACCGATGCCGACATGGAGCACGCCACACACCAGGCCGTCATCGGCTATGACATTGTCGACAACATCCTCGGCGAAGGCGACCCCATCGGCAAGGAGCTCCGCGTCGACGGCGTCCCTTACACCGTCGTTGGCGTCGGCGAGCGTCAGGGCAAAACCTTCGGCCAGTCCCAGGACAACTGGGTCGCCGTCCCCATCACCACCTACCAGGCCACCTACGGCGAAAACGACTCGCTCGTCGTATACGCCCGCTCCAGCGGCGACACTCAGACCATGGAAAAGGCCGAAGACCAGGTCCGCGTCATCATGCGCTCACGCCGCCACGACGCACCCAATGCGGAAGACAGCTTCCAGCTTGAGACCAATGACACCTTCCTCGACATCTGGAAGCAGATCTCCCAGCTCTTCACCATCATCGTCTTCGGCCTCGCTTCCATCTCCCTCGTCGTAGGCGGCATCGTCATCATGAACATCATGCTCGTCTCCGTCACCGAGCGAACCCGCGAAATCGGCATCCGCAAGGCACTCGGTGCCAAGCAGAAAGACCTCATGCGCCAATTCCTCATCGAATCTGCCCTCATGGCCACCATCGGCGGCGCCATCGGCATTGTCATCGGAACAGGCGTCGCCGCCGTCATCACCATGCTCTTCAGTATTCCGGTCGCCATCTCCGCCGTCTCCGTCATCCTCGGCCTTGTCATGGCCGCCGGCACAGGCATCTTTTTTGGAGTCTACCCCGCAAGCAAGGCCGCCAAGCTCGACCCTATCGTCGCTTTGCGCTCGGAAATGTAACAGCTGCATCGAGGAGCTACTTCAATGGCCCAGGGACAAGGACGCGAATCAGTACGGATGGCGATTGAGACGCTGCGCGCCAACAAGCTGCGCTCCGGCCTCACCATCCTCGGCATTGTCATTGGCGTCACCAGCGTCATTGCCATCTCCTCCATCATCAACGGCCTCAACAGCCGTGTCGGCGACTTCGTCAGCTCCCTCGGAAACAACGTCTTCTGGGTCTTCCATCTCCCCGTCATCGGCGTCCGACCCACCACCGAGCAGCTCACCCGCAAAAAACTCACCATGGACGACGTTGCCGCCTTGCGCAAACTTCCCCACGTCGTCGCAGCCGACGGCGGTAAGCAGTACGTCAAGGCCCAGTTCCGCGTTGGCGATGTCTCTGTCAAATACAACGGCAAAAAAGTCGCCGGCGCCATCCTCCAGGGCGACTCCGCGCAACTCGCCGATGTCCGCGACTTCACTTTGCTCGAAGGCCGCCTCTTTACCGATGCCGAAGACCAGCGCGCCGCCAAAGTCTGCGTTCTCGGACACGACACATGGGAAGGCCTCTTCGGCTCCGATCCGGCCGTCGGCAAGGAAGTCAACGTCGAAACCGGCCTCTACACCGTCATCGGCGTCATGGACAAGCAAAAGCAGCCCTTCGGCGGCGGCAAAAATCCCCAGGACAACGCGGTCTTCTTCCCCATGGGCACCTTCAACACCCTCCATCCCGAGACCAAGGATCTCTGGGTCAGCGTCAAATACGACGACCCCAAAAACAAGGCCCTCGTCGAAGATGAAATCCGCGAGCTCCTTCGCGTTCGCCGCAAGGTCAAGGTCGCCGACCCTGACAACTTTGAAATCTTCGGCCCCGACTCCCTCTCACGCCTCTGGGATCAGCTCACGCTCGGCCTGCGCATCTTCATGCTCGCCGTCTCCAGCGTTGGACTCATGGTCGGCGGCGTCGGCGTCATGAACATCATGCTCGTCTCCGTCACCGAGCGAACCCGCGAAATCGGCATCCGCAAGGCCCTCGGAGCCACCAAGCGAACCATACTCGCCCAGTTCACTGTCGAAGCCATCACCCTCTGCGCCATCGGCGGAGTCGCGGGCATTATTGTGGGCGCCATTATCACAGGCATCATCTACCTCCTCCCCATCGGCCTGCCCGCGTCGCTCTCCGTCTTCTGGGTCCTCTTCGGCTTTGGCGTCTCCTGCGCCATCGGCCTCATCTTCGGCATCTACCCCGCTTGGAAAGCCTCCAACCTCGACCCCATCGAGGCCCTCCGCTACGAATAGCCCGACCAGACAATCCTGGAATGGCACCCACGAGTTCGGGTGCCCCAGGTCCCGCTTCTGGGACATGGGAAGCCACAAATCTCCTTCCATCACGTCCGTTCGTCCCGCCGCTCTACACTGATAAGGATGTTCCACCTCCTTATCCATCACGCCTTCATCTTCGGCCCCACTGCCCGAATCGTTGCCTTCGCCCAGGCCCTAGCCTGGACCACCGCCACGCTCGTCGTCGCCAGCATGGCTTACTCCCTGCTCGCCCTCTTTGCCGCCTATAGTTTTCGCGCCTACTCCCGCCGCAACCTGCCCGTGCTCACTGCGGAAAGCGCCCCCGCCGTCTCCCTCCTCAAGCCCGTCAAAGGCTTTGACCCCGCCATGATGGAGGCCTTCCGCAGCCATTGCCGCCAGGCCTACGCCGGCCGCTTTGAGCTCATCTTCGGCGCTTCCAGCGAAGACGATCCCGCCGTCCCCGCCGTCCGCCAGCTCATCGCCGAGTTCCAGCACATCCCCATCCGCCTCATCCTCTGCCCCCTGCGCCTCGGCACCAACGGCAAGGTATCCAACCTCATCCAGATGCTGCCCCACGCGCTGTTCGACCATCTCCTCATCAACGATTCAGACATCCTCGTTTCCCCCAGCTACCTCACCCGCGTCATGGAGCAGTTCGCAATTCCGACCCGTCCCGCCCGCCCCGTCGGCATGGTCACCGCCCTCTACCGCGGCCGCGCCCACGGCACCCTCGGCTCCATCTTTGAGGCGCTCGGCATCTCCACGGACTTCATGTCCGGCGTCCTCGTCTCCCGCATCGTCGAGCGCGGCATCCACTTTGGCCTCGGCTCCACCCTCGCCGTCCGACGCGACGCCCTCACCAGCGCCGGTGGCCTCGAATCCCTCGTCGATCATCTCGCCGACGACTACGAAATGGGCGCACGCATTGACCACGCCGGCTTTGAGGTCCGCCTCGCCACCGAGGTCGTCGAAACCAGCATCCCCGCCTACTCCCTCGCCGGCTACTGGAGCCACCAGCTCCGCTGGGCACGTACCGTCCGCGACAGCCGAAAATGGGGCTATGTCGGCCTCCTCTTCACCCACCTCCTGCCCCTCGCGCTCCTCAACGTCCTCGCCTCCGGCCTCAGCCTCACCAGCCTCTGGCTCCTCTCGCTCGCCATCTTCCTCCGCCTTGGCGTAGCCATGCAGGTCGGTGCCCTCGCCATCCGTGATCACCAGGTCCTGCCCAATCTCCTCATGCTCCCCCTCCGCGACCTCGCAGGCTTCGCCATCTGGATAGGAAGCTTCGCCGGCAATACAATACTCTGGCGCGGTGAAAAGTTTATCCTCAAAAACGGTCGCCTTTTCCACCCAGGCACGCAGCAACCGTAGACACTAAATACGTGGAGCGAGCAATGCTTACAACCATCTCCCCTTCCGGCGATGCCATCCAGGGGCCCACGGCAACTCTCATCTACGACGATTGGTACCCCGCCCTCCGCACCGATCTCCTGCGCGACGGCAAGCTCCACAAAACCATGTTCCTCGACCTGCCGCTCATCGTCGGCCGCCGCACCGACGGCAAGGTCTTCGCCATGCGCGACAGTTGCCCCCACCGCGGCATTCCTCTCAGCGCCGGCTGGTTCGACGGCAACCGCGTCACCTGCAAATACCACGGCTGGGAGTTCGAACCCTGCTCCGGCCGCTGCGAAACCATCCCATCCCTCTCCAGCTTCGACCACCTCGACGCCACCAGAATCTACGCCCAGGCCTACCCCTGCGTCGAGCGCGACGGCCACGCCTGGGTCTACGTCCCCTCCGCCGGAGCCGGCCGCAAGCTCGAAACCGACTCCCTCGTCCCCGTTCCCGAGCTCCCCAAATTCAGCGACAAATACAAAACCGCCCACCTCACCGCCGACCTTCCCTGCAACGTCGACCACGGCATCGTCGGTCTCATGGACCCCGCCCACGGCCCCTTCGTCCACCAGGCCTGGTGGTGGCGCAGCCGCGCCTCCATCCGCGAAAAAACCAAGCAGTTCGAGCCCATCCCCCAGGGATTCCGCATGAGCGCTCACGCCCCCAGCGGCAACTCGGCCCCCTACAAGCTCCTCGGCGTCTATGGCGAGCCCATCCAGACCACCATCGACTTCGTCCTCCCCAACCGCCGCTCTGAAACCATCCGCTGCGGCCCCAAGTGGTTCGCCAGCCTCACCACCGTCACCCCTGTCACCTCCAAAACCTGCCGCATCGACGTCATCGCCGCCTGGAACGTTTTCTACCACGTCCCCTTTGTCCTCCCCATCGCCAAGTGGTTCGGCGCAAAATTCGTCCATCAGGACACCGTCACCATGATCCAGCAATCCGAGGGCCTCAGGCACAACCCCTCCCTCATGCTCATCGACGACGCCGACAAGCCAGCCAAGTGGTACTTCGCCCTCAAACAAGCCCGCCTCGACGGCTCCAACAGGCACCCCCTCGACGGTCCCGTCGAACTACATTGGCGCAGCTAGCTCTCACCTTCCACCCTCAAACCGCGTCTTAATAGATAAGGACATCATGCGTTATCTCCTGGCCTTTCTCGCCCTCGCCGGACTCATCGTCTCCTCCCTCGCCCTCCAGGTCCACTACTCCACCGCGACCGAGCCCTGCTCCATCAACGAAAAGTGGGACTGCGGCATCGTCAATCACAGCCCCTACGCCGAAATCGCCCACGTCCCCGTCGCCGCCCTCGGTATCGCCGGCTACCTGCTCCTCGGCGCACTGGCCTTCTTCAAGCGCCGCCGCCTCACCCTGCTCGCCATCGCCCCCGCACTCGCCTTCTCCCTCTACCTCACCCACATCGAAAAAGATGTCCTCGGCGTCTACTGCCTCTACTGCGTCATCTCCCTCGGCATCCTTTCCCTCATGACCCTGTTGACCCTCGCCTGGCAATTCTTCGCCAGCAAACTCCCTACCCAGAACTGACAACCTCCTCGCCACCGCCCGTTCCCCGTCCGGAATTCCAGCCCGGAACCGCGCAAACCGCTCCAATTCCGGCCTATAATTAGTTTTTCCAAACTAGGAATAGCAAAGCTCCAAACTGTTTCACTTTTCCCAGACTGAAGTTGCGCAAAAGTCCGATATAGAACGTATCGGGCTTCTGGCGCGGTGTCCCTGAATCGGTGCCTTGGCACTCGATTCGCCACGGTTCGTTGCCTCGGCAACTCCCGTCGGCCACCCACCGCCCACATTCAGTTTGGGGGTTTGCGTGTTCCAGACGCGGGCTAGGCAACTCGGGCAAGCTACCGGATCGTACCCCCTCGCGTACATCATCAGCTTCCTCATTCTCTTCCTGCTCCTCGCCCCTCCAGCCCAAGCCCCAGCCCAAGCCCCAAATACACCCCAAGCGCCAGCCACCGCCACCCTCCCCCCCACTGTCCGCGCCCACCAGCGCTTCCTCGCCCGCCACGGTCTCCGACCACGCTCCGCCACTCCCGCCTCCCGGCCAGCTCCACAATCGGTCGCTTCCCAGGCTCTCTCCTCCGCCACCTGGTCACCCGCCGGTCCCCTCGGCGTCAACTCCCCCACCTGGGGCCTCGTCAGCGGACGCATCTCCGCCCTCGCCTTTGACCCCTCCGACCCCTCCGGCAATCACCTCTACGCCGGCACCACCGGCGGCGGCTTGTGGGTCTCCCAAAACGCCGCCTCCTCCACCAGCTCCGCCGTCCAGTTCCTCCCCCTCACGGACAATCTCGGCGCGCTCAGCGGCGCAGCCGATGCCAGCCTCAGCGTCGGCGCAGTCACCGTCCAGCCCGGCACCGGCGTCCTGCTCGTCGGCCTCGGCGATACCAACGACGCCCTTGACAGCTACTACGGCGCAGGAATTCTCCGCTCCACAAACGGCGGCCAGTCCTGGTCGCTCATCCGCGCCACCTCCGACTACGAATCCGGCCTCGCCTACAGCGACGCCTATTTCACCGGCCTCGGCTTCTCCGCCTTCGCCTGGAGCACCACCAACGTCCAGCTCGTCGTCGCCGGCGTCACCGAAGCTTACGAAGGCACCGTCGTTGGCTCCGCCATCCCCAGCCAAAGCTACACCGGCCTCTACTACTCCCAGGACGGCGGCATCACCTGGCATATGTCCCGCATCACCGACGGCAACGGTCAGGACGTCCAGGGTCCCCTCGATAACTTCCCCCCCACCACCGCCAACGGCGCCACCTCCGTCGTCTGGAATCCCGTCCGCCACCTCTTCATTGCTGCCATCAACTCCCATGGCTATTACCAGTCCTCCGATGGCGTCACCTTCACCCGCATGGCCGCCCAGCCCGGCCCTGGGTTCACCGCCCAGAACTGCCCCACCCAGTCCGGCTACCCCGGCGCCGCCAGCTGCCCCATCTTCCGCGGCTCGCTCGCCGTCAACCCCTCCACCGGCGACACCTTCACCTGGTCCGTCGACGACTTCAACCAGGACCAGGGCATCTGGCAGGACCAGTGCCAGCTCTCCAGCGGCTCCTGCGCCAACCCCACCCCCACCTTTGCCGTCCACCTCAACACCACCCCGCTCGAAACCTCTTCAACCTCCGGTCCCGCCACCATCCTCAACGGCGACTACAACCTCGCCCTCGCCGCCATCCCCAGCGGCCAGGACACCCTCGTCTTTGCCGGCGGCAACGACCTCTGGCGTTGCAGCCTCGCCAACAGCTGCCAGTGGCGAAACACCACCAACACCACCACCTGCGCCGCCGCCCAGGTCGGCCAGTACCAGCACACCCTCGCCTGGAGTCCCGCCAATCCCCTGCTCATGGCCGTCGGCAACGACAGCGGCCTCTGGCGCTCCACCGACGACGTTGCCCAAACCGGCTCCGTCTGCGCATCCACGGATGCCTCGCACTTTCAGAACCTCAACGCCGCCCTCGGCTCCCTTGCTGAAGTCGACTCCCTCGCCGGCCCCTCGGCATCCGCCACCACCCTGCTCGCCGGCCTCGGCGCCAACGGCGTCGCAGGCATCGTCGCCAACCCCACCACCCCAACCGCGTGGAACCAGGTCCTCACCGGGGAAGGCGGCCCTGTCGCCATTGACCCCTCCAGCAACATCAACAACTGGTTCGCCAACAACGGCGCAGGCGTCTCCATCGAAAACTGCAACTCCTCGTCACTCTGCACCCCGGCCGCCTTTGGCACCGCGCCCGTTGTCGGCGAAGCCCAGGTCCAGGACGACGGCTTCGCCATGCCCTATCCAGCCCCCTTCGTGCTCGATCCCCTCGGCTCAACCAACCTCCTCGTCGGCACCTGCCGCGTCTGGCGCGGCCCCGCCAGCGGCAGCGGCTGGACAGCCAGCAACGCCATCAGCCCCATGCTCGACGGACTTGGAGGCAGCGTCTGCAACGGCAACGCCCTCATCCGCTCCATCGCCGCCTCGGCCGTCAGCGGCGGAGAAATCCTCTATGTAGGCATGGCCGGCACCCTCGACGGGGGCGCATCCGCGGCAGGTCATCTCTTTTCCGCAACCATCTCCAACGTCGGCACCGTCAGCCCATGGACCGATCTCTCCTACTCCCCGGTCGTCAACGGAGTTTATCCCTTCAACGCCCTCGGCTTCGACATCAGTGCCATCACTGTCGATCCCCACGATGCCTCCGGCCAAACCCTCTACGTCACCATCCAGGCCTTCTCCCAGACCGGCGCCCAGGTCCGCCAAATCTACCGCACCACGTCCGGCGGACTCAGCTGGACCGACATTACCGACAATCTCCCCAATGCCCCCGTAAACGATGTCGCCGTCGATCCCAACGACGCAAACACCCTCTATATCGCCACAGACGTCGGCGTCTATGCCACCCGCCAGATTGCCGGTTGCGGCTCAACCAACTGCTGGACCGCCTACGGCTCCGGCCTGCCCCTCTCCCCGGTCACCCAGCTCGTGGTACCTTCATCCACTGTTTCTGCCCAGGCTCTCACCGCCGGCACGTATGGCCGCGGTGTCTGGCAAATAGCCCTCGCCACAGCCTCGGCGGCGGCCACTACGGCAACCGTTTCTCCCACCAGCCTGACCTTTGCCAGCCTCACCGTCGGACAAACCAGCGCAACCCAGACCATCACCCTCAAGGCAACCGGTACCGCCTCTCTTTCCGTCTCTACCCTCAGCTTTACAGGCGTCAATCCCACCGATTTTCTCGAAACCGATACCTGCGCCGGGCTCAGCTTCAAAACCAACACCACCTGCACCATCAAGGTCAGCTTCGTCCCCCAGCAGGCAGGCTCCCGCACAGCCTCGCTCCTCATCGCCGCCAACATAGCCGGCGGACAGATACTCGTCCCCCTCACCGCAACCGGCCTCGCCGCCGGTGCCGTCTCCCTCCAGCCGGCATCCCTCACCTTCGGTGCACTAGCTGTCTCCACCACCTCCGCAACCCAATCCATCTCCATCCAGAACACCGGCGGCGCAACCATAACCCTCACCTCGGCAAACGTCAGCGCGCCCTTCAAACGCACCGCTTACACCTGCGGATCAACGCTCGCAGCCAATGCCTCCTGCGTCGCCACCATCGCCTTCGCACCCACCGCGGCAGGCACAGCATCTGGCACACTCACCGTCGTCACTAGCGCCGGTACCCAGACCGCCCAGTTGTCCGGCACTGGCGTCACAGCCGCCACGGATTCCCTTTCCACAACCGCCCTGGCCTTCCCAAAAACGGTCCAAACCAGTAGCTCCCAACCCATGACGGTCACCATGACCAACTCCGGCGGTCTGCCACTCAACGCAATCAGCACCGCAATCAGCGGCGCCTTCACCGTCATCAACAACTGTGGCGGAACCCTGGCTGCCGGTTCCTCATGCACCTTTTCCGTGATCTTTACTCCCTTGACCGCGACTGCCATGACCGGCACGCTGACCATCAGCGACCAGAACAGGGCGCAAAATGTCGCACTCTCCGGAACTGGCATCACCCCAGCGCTGATCATCTCGTCCTCGCTGTTGGTCAACTTTGGCTCCGTTGAAGTGGGCGTGCCGTCCGCCACAAAGCAGCTCACCATCTCCGACGCAAGCAGCGCGGGGCTTACCGGTCTCTCCTTCAGCTTCTCCGGACCGGGCGCAAGCAGCTACGCACTCGGAACAAACACCTGCACCGGTACCGTATCTTACGGTGGTCCGTGCCTGTTTCAACTCATCTTTACCCCGGTTGCCGTGGGCGCAACCTCGGCAACCATGACCATTGCCGCCACGAGCTTCGACACGCTGCCAGTCGCCGTCAGTTTGAACGGCACCGGGCTGCTCCCACCCACCCTCACTCTCGGCGCTGCCCAGCTCAACATGGGCTCCACCGCCCTTGAGTACTCCAGCGCTCCATTCACCGTCCCCATTACAAACACCGGCCAGGTCACCATGAACCTGCCCACCTTTTCCATCATCGGCACCAATGCCGCGGACTTCGCCTGGTCTCTGCCCACCGATATCACTGGCTGCACAACGACCCTCGCCCCCGCCGCTACCTGCAATGTACAGGTAACCTTCAGCCCACTCGCAATCGGCCAGCGCGTCGCAACCCTCGTAGTCACCTCCACCAACGCCGTGCCCACAACCGCCACTGTCGCCCTCACAGGCACTGGTGTCCCCCTCTATCAGTTCGTCGCCACTCCTGGCTCGGTCACCTTTGTTCCAACCCAGGTCCAGACCACCAGTGCGCCCCAATTGGTCACCATCCAGAACCAGAGCCGCCAGAAGTTGCTCGGCATCAGCTACTCGATTTCAGGTCCCTACACTCTCGCCACAAGCCCCTCGCCTTGCACCTCCTCCCTTGTCGCCGGGGGTACCTGCCAACTCCTCGTCTCCTTTTCGCCCACCGCCAGCGGAGATCAGCCCGGCAGCATCACCGTCAGCTCCACCTCCGCTGGCGGCGGCCCACTCCTCATTCCCCTCGATGGCAGCGGCCTCGCTGTCTACCAGATCGCCACCGCTCCATCGCAATTTGCCTTCGGCAGCAGCATCGTTGGCACGCCCGCGCCAACCCAGACCCTCACCGTCAGCAACACAACGGGAGTCGTCCTCAACGGCCTCACCCTCACCCTCAACGGCAACCCCGACTTCCAGCTCACCCAGAACCTCTGCGGCCCCACCCTCGCCATCGGCGCCTCCTGCACCACCGCCATCGCATTTAACCCCGCAACCACCGGCAACCGCACCGCCATCCTTTCGGTCACCTCCACAACTTCACAGGTCGTCCCCGCCACGGTACCCATCTTCGGCACCGGATTACCCTCCGGAAACCTCGTTGCAAATCCAGCCACCGTCGGCTTTGGCTCCGTCACTCTTACCCAGACCAGCGCACCCCAGTCGGCAACCATCATCAACCAGGGCGCGGCGCTCACCGGCATCCAGCTCACCGTCGCCGGCGACTATAGCCTCACCAGCAACACCTGCGGAACCCAGATCGCCGCCAACTCCACCTGCACCGTCACCTTCACCTTTTCCCCAAGCCTCCCCGGTACCCGCGTGGGCTCGCTCACCGTCGCTGCCTCCAACGCCGGCTATGTCCCCCTCGTAATCGGCCTCACCGGTACCGGGCTCCCCAACGCAGGGCTCACCGTCGCGCCCTCCCAGCTTGCCTTCGGCGCAGTCAACGTCGGCGCCAACAGTGCCCCGCAGCAGCTCACCATCACAAATCCAGGCTCCGGCGCCCTCACCGCGCTTGCCATCGGTGTCGCAGCCCCCTACAACCTCGGCTCCGGTACTTGCTCCCAAACCCTGCTGGGGGGCGCATCCTGCTCCATCCCCGTCACCTTCTCCCCCAACACAGCCGGGCCGCTCAACGCCACACTCACCGTCTCCAGCTCCAGCCTGGGCGTGGCGTCCCTCAATGTCCCCCTCACCGGTACCGGCCTCCTCCCTCCATCCCTCAGTCTGTCACCCACTCAGCTCAGCTTCGCCGGCACCACTGTCGGCCTCGCCAGCCCAGGTCAGATCATCACTATCACCAACCCCGGCAGCAGCCCCGTCGCCGGCATGCAGGTACAGCTCACCGGCGACTTCGCCTCCACCGCCAGCAGTTGCACGGCCTCCCTTCCCGCCCTCGGCAGTTGCGCCGTACAAGTCGCTTTCAAGCCAACCGTCAGCGGAGGCCGCCAGGGCTTCCTCATCGTCAACAGCACCACCTCCTCCGTCGCTCAGGTCTTTGCCACTCTTATCGGCACTGGGCTAACCCCGCCAGTCCTCACCATTACCCCCCCTCAGCTCAGCTTTCCAGCTACCGTCATCGCCCAGCCCAGCTCCCCACTTTCCGTACAGCTCACCAACTCCGGCCAATCCCCGGTTCCCGACCTCCAACTCGCCCACACCCCAGGTTTCCAGCTCTCTCCCTCCGCCACCACCTGCTCCTCCACCCTCGCCGCCGCCGCTACTTGCACCGTTGCGGTACTCTTTGACCCCGCTGCGTCCGGCAACTTCACAGGATCCCTCTCTGCCACCTCAGCCCTCGTCTCTTCCCTCGGAGGCTCGCCAGCCGTCGTCGCCCTCAGCGGAACAGGCGCCGTTGCTCCCGCCATCGTGCCCACTCCTGGCACCCTCATCATCTTCCCCACAACCGCAGTCAAGTCTGCGGCCACCCCCGTCCTCGTTTCCATCACCAATCCTGGAACCCTCACCGGACTCGCCAACCTCCAGATCGCCACCGACGCAACCGCCACTGCCGCCGGCTTCTCCGTCACCTCCACCACCTGCACCGCTTCGCTCGCCCCAGGTGCCAACTGCACCGCCACCCTCGGACTCACCCCCGCAACCGCCGGCTCCCTCACCGGAAACCTCATCCTCTCCAGCTCCACCCTCACCAATCCCGTAAAAATCCAGCTCGTGGGCACTGGGTTTGACTTCAAACTCGCTTCCTCCGGAGCAACCTCCGCCACCGTCATCCCCGGACAAACCGGATACTTCAACTTCACCCTCACTCCCCTGGGCGCAGCTTCCGGAACCGTCAACTACCAGTGCGGAACTCTCCCCACAAATGCCCTCTGTCTCTTCAATCCAGCACAGCAACCCTCGCTCCCCGCCAATGTCCAGGGCAATGTCACCCTCGCCGTCGCTACCGGGGGCTCCACCGGCACCTCCGGCGCTGGTCCTTCCCGGGGACTCGCAGCTGCTGCCGTCTTCGCCTCCATCCTGCTCTTGCTCCCCTTCCCACGCACGCGCAGCTTCCGGCGTCACCTCTGCCGCTTCTCCTCCTTGCTGCTCCTCGTGGTCGCTCTCGTACTCGGAGTTACCAGTTGCGCCGGTGCCGGTGGCTCTGGCGGCTCAGGTGGCCAGGTTGACCAGGGCGGACTCACCCCGGCCGGAACCTACATGATCCAGGTCAGCGCCACTGCCTCAGGCATCACCCACAGCACCTCGGTGACCGTCGTGGTCAACTGATTCAGTCCCCCAAAAACAGTCGCCGCAGACAGACGTTTCCCCCGGCCCCGCAAATCTGCAAAACTGCCGCATTTCTCCCGAATTTAACCGGCAGTCTCTCACTTTCAATATATTTCGATGGAAATATGAAAAATCATATTGCCGCAGCCTAGGCGGCAACTGGGCATGTAACTGATTTTGCATAAGTTGAACCGTTTCATGGAAATGGCCCTCGAATTGCACTAAACATCGCAAGCCGAACAGGCCTTCTACTCGATAGCTCAGCATCTCTTCCGCTTCCCAGCTACTTTTGCAATCTTTCAGTTCCAATCAATCCATCACTCCTCGGAGGATATCCAGTGACCGCAATCAAACGTGTACTTTGCATGATGCTTCTGGTGATCGTCGCGATCGCCACGGCATCGGCCCAGACTTCCAATGGATCCATTGTCGGTTCGGTCAACGACCCGACCGGCGCTGCCGTAGTCGGTGCTACTGTCACCTCTACCTCTCTTGACAACGGCGCCACTCGAAGCACGGTCACCTCCTCGCAGGGCACCTACCGTATCGACTCCATCCTCCCCGGCAACTACAAGGTATCGGCTTCCGCGCCGGGCTTTGAGGAGTCGGTGCTCAATGGACTCGTCGTCCCGGCTTCCGCCATCACCTCCGCGTCGCTTGTCCTCAAGATCGGCGCAGCCTCAGACAAGGTTGAAGTCGTCGCCGACAACGCCCTGGTCGATGTCGACAACGGCCAGCTCTCCGGCACCATCGGCACCCTCGAAATCAGCAACCTCCCCATCGCCAGCCTCAGCCCCTATGAACTCGCCCTCACGCTGCCCGGTGTCACCGCGCTATCCCAGGGTGGATTGGAAAACGGCGTGGCCTTCACCGTCGGCGGCGGCCGTCCCCGCGCCAACAACTTCCTCATTGAAGGTCAGGACAACAACGACGCCGGCATCGCAGGTCAGGGCCTCCAGCCCGAAAACGACGAAGCCGTCAAGGAAGTCGTCATCATTGAGAACGCCTACACCGCAGAGTTCGGTCACGGCGCTGGCTCCGTCTCAAACCTCATCTACAAGAGCGGCAGCAACCAGTTCCACGGCTCCATCTTCGAGCGCGCCCAGAACTCCTCGCTCGACACCGTCGACAAGCAGGACCACTTCAACGGCTCCACCCCCACCAAGTACCGCGAAAACATGCCCGGCTTCTCCCTCGGTGGCCCCATCAAGCGCAACAAGGCCTTCTTCTTCGCCTCTTACCAGTGGGACTACTACAATTCCACCGCCAACCTGAACGTTCTGGACATTCCCACGGCGACCGGCCTGGCGACTCTCAAGGCGGTCACCCCCAATACTCGCCTCACCAACCTCCTCACCGCATTCGGACCCCTCGTTGGCACCATCAACCCCAACAACGTGGTCACCCCGATCGCGCTCGGTCCGGATCCCTCCTCCCTGGCCGATCGCGGTACCGTTGAAATGGGCACCGTCCAGCGCAGCGCCGGCCTGGACACCCTATCCCCGGAACTCGACCTCAAGGGCGACTATGTCTTCAGCGAGAAGGACACGCTGAACCTGCGCTTTATTCACACCAGCTACCTCGCCCCCTTTGACTTCTTCAACGCTCCCGGCCAGTTGCCCGGCTTTGACTCCGATCAGAACGGCATCTCCGACAACGCCGGCATCGTCGAAACACACGTCTTCAGCCCCAAGTTGCTCAACGAGTTCCGCCTCTCATACGGCCGCATCGGCTTCACCTTCGGTCTCCCGTCCTCCACCACCTCCAATCCCCTCTATAATCAGCCTTCTGTCAGCGTCACTGGCATTCAGGGTTATGGCATCCCCGGCAACATCCCCCAGGGACGCTTCCACAACACCTACCAGCTTCAGGACTCCGTCAGCTGGGCCAAGGGCAAGCACTTCCTCAAGATCGGCGCCGATATTGAAGATGTCCGCGTGCGCGACGAGGTGCCGTGGAACTACTACGGTGCGATCGGATACGTCACCGATGTGAACCCCTCCACCGTCGGCGAAGCCTCTGTCACCTATACCGGACTCGCCAACCTCATCGACGACTTCGGCGGCCCCAACTCCACCGTCTCCCAAAACTTCGGCGCTCCTCTGGCTCGTCCCCAGCTCGTCTCCCAGAACTACTTCGTCCAGGACACCTGGCGGCCTCAGCCCGACCTCAGCATCGACATGGGCTTCCGTTACGAGTACAACGGCGCGCCCTTCAATGCTCCCGGAACTCCCTATCCCGGTGTCGACCTCAACGACATCGCATGCTTCCCCTCGGCCGGTGTCACCTGCAACCTCAAGCAGCAGGCCGACGGCAGCCAGTGGGGACCACGCGCTGGCCTCTCCTACAATCCGCAGATCTTCGGCCAGCACAAGAGCGTCATCCGCGCCGGCTTCGGCGTCTTCTATGACGTCGTCTTCACCAACATCATTGACAACATCCAGGCCACTGCTCCCAACGCGGCTTCCCCCGTCATTACCAGCAATGCCACGCACAATCCCCGTGGCACTGCCAATTGGACCGAGCAGTTTGCCAACCTCAACCATAGCCCCTTGCCGGGCAACACCGATGAGCCGATTGCCGATCACCTCCTCTCTCCCCGCACCATGCACTGGAACCTCGGCATCCAGCAGGAACTCCCCTGGGCCACCTCCCTCCAGGTCAACTACGTTGGCGAGCGCGGCGAGCACCTCTATGCCAACGAAGAAATCAATCCTTACGTGAACGATTTCTTCTACGCCTCGCGCGTGAATCCCACGCGCGGCAACATGGTCATCCGCGACAACTCCGGCGACTCCAACTACACCGGCCTCTGGGCCGAACTGGATCATCAGTTCAACCACGCCTTCCTCCTCCGCGCCTCCTACACACTGGGCCGCGCCATGGACGATTCCTCGGAAATCTTCACCTTCAACAATCAGTCGTCCTATCCCTCCAGCCGCTACGGCATCAACCGCGGAACCACCGACTACGGCCTCTCCGCCTATGACCACCGCCAGCGCCTCGTGGTTTCCTACATCTGGCAGCCGGCAGTCTGGCACACTGAGGGCTCCATGCGCGTCCTCGGCAACATCATCAACCGCTGGTCCATCGCCGGCATCTCCCAGTTCCAGTCCGGCTCCCCGGAAAACGTGGAAGTCGGCTACGACGTCAACGGAGACGGAATCAGCAACGATCGTCCTCAGGTCAGCAATCCCAAGGCGCCGATGACCACATACGCCTTTGATGACTCCTGGTACTACGGCGTCTCCACGGGCACTCTCTGCTCGGGCCCCTCTTACTGGTACACCAACAATCCCTGCGAGGTCGTCGCCCCGTCGGCCGTTCACTGGGTCGTCTCTCCCTACGGCCAGGAAGTCTCTCATCCTGTCAGCCGCAACAGCATCGTCAGCCCCGGCTATCAGCAGTGGGACATGAATATCCAGCGCTCCTTCAAGCTCTACGAGAACGTGATCCTCGACTTCCGCGGCGAAATGTTCAACATCTTCAACCACGGCGAGCCCGGCATCGCCAACACCAGCCTCATCTCCGGCATCCCTACAGATGCCTTCACCGGCCCGAACGGCACCAACACCTTCGACGACTACGCTCCCACGGTATCCGGCCATCGCCACGCCCGCCTCTTCGTCCGCATCCGCTTCTAAACGGATATGGCTCCATCCTCAAGGCCGCTGCCCTCGCGCAGCGGCCTTTTGCATTCCAGTCCCTCCCTCCCCGGCGTTCCCCTACAATAGACTCTGAGATGTCCTACGCCGCCGCCATCGATCACCTCAACACCCTCATCCCTGAGCTATTCACCACCCCCGGCCACCAGCGCCGCAAGTTCACCCTGCGCGAAATTGGCCTCCTCTGCTCCGCTCTCGACGACCCCCAGCGCCGCTTTCCCTCCGTCCTCATCGCCGGCACCAACGGCAAAGGCTCCACCGCGGCCACCCTCGCCTCCATCGCCCATGCCGCCGGGCTCCGCGTCGGACTCTACACCTCGCCCCACCTCGACCGCGTCAACGAGCGCATCCGCCTCGGCCTTCCCAACTCCCCAGACGGCCTCGCGGAAATTCCCGACGACGACTTCGCCCGCATCTACTTCCGCGTCCACGATGTCGCTCAGTCCCTCGTCAAGCAGGGACAAATCCCCACCATCCCCAGCTACTTTGAGCTCCTCACCGCCATCGCCTTCACGTACTTCGCCGAGCAGCGCATAGACCTCGCCGTCCTTGAAGTCGGCATGGGCGGTCGCCTCGACGCCACCAACATCGTCGAACCCATCGTCTCCGTCATCACGGACATCGCCCTCGATCACCAGGAGTGGCTAGGCTCCACCATCGCCGAAATCGCCCACGAAAAAGCAGGCATCCTCCGCCCCAACGGCCTTCTCGTCACCCTCCCCCAGCACCCGCAAGCCAACCAGGCCATTGGAGAGGTAGCCACCGAGCTCGCCGTCCGCGGCGTCAGCGCCGTCGCCTTCATGCCCCCCTTCGGCACCGCTCCCAATCAGCCCTACTCCATGGAATCTCTCAGCGAACAAATCCTTGTCGACTCACCCCTCCACGGCGCTCACCAGCATCGCAACCTCGCCCTCGCAATCGCCACCGCCGTCGAGCTCGCCAAGCAGGGATTCCCCATCACTCTCAACGCCATCCAGCAAGGAATCCACAACACGTGCTGGCCCGGCCGACTCGAGCGCATCACCCTCCCCGGCCATCCCCAGTACATCCTTGACGTCGCCCACAATCCCGCCGGAGCCTGGGCCCTCCGCTCCGCACTCTCTGCCGACAACTACGCCCCGGCTCGCCAAACTCTCATCTTCGCCTGCCTCCGCGACAAGCCTCTCGGCGAAATGACCCAGATCCTCTTTCCTCTCTTTGACCACGTGGTCCTAGCCCCCATCCACTCCGCCCGTGCCACCACTCTCGACGCCCTCATGGCAGCCGCTGAGGCCACCGGCACCCAGGCCCACGCCTCCTCCACCGTCCCCGAAGCACTCGCCATCGCCCGCAGCCTCACCCCCGCTGACCCTGACGCTACACCCGGCCGAATCGTCGTCAGCGGCTCCGTCTACCTCGTCGGAGAACTCCGCCACGTGCTCTTCCAGGAAGCGGGGACCATTCAGTCGTGATCAAATCCGCACGCCCCCATGCTCTTCCACTTCTCCGCCGGCTCTGCAGCAATCTCCTGCAGGCGCCACTCTTTGCTCTTGTCACCACAGCCTTCGGCAGCCTCTCGCTCTTCGTCTCCCTCTTTGACAAAAACGGCAGCCTCCAGCACAACATCGCCCGAATCTGGGCCCGCGTCTCCGTCTTCTGCTCCGGCGCCCGCATGGCCGTCCACGGCGCGGAGCATCTTCTCGCCGCTGGCTCCGTCGTCTACGCCGCCAACCACACCTCCTACATGGACACTCCGCTCGTCTTCAGCGCTCTCCCAAACCAGTTCCGCATCCTCGCCAAAATCGAGCTCTGGCGCATCCCCTTCATCGGCTGGTACCTCAATCGCTCCGGACAAATCCCCATCGACACCGCCAACCCCCGCGCCACCGTCTCCAGCCTCTCCGCCGGAGTCAAGGCCCTCCGAGCCGGCATGCCCTTATTCGTCTTTCCTGAGGGCGGCCGCACCCCCGACGGCGAGCTCCAGCCCTTCCTCAACGGCGCTGCCTACCTCGCCATCCGCTCCCAGGTCCCCCTCGTCCCCATCGCCCTCGTCGGCGTATATGACCTCCTTCCCATCCACGCCCACCACTTCTACCCCACCCAGCTCAAACTCATCGCCGGCCCACCCATCTCCACCACGGGCCGTACCCTTCGCGAAGTCGATGCCATGACGGAAGAACTCCGCCAGGCCATCGCCCTGCTCATCTCCCAGCACGCCTGAACGTCGCCCATCGCGCTCGTCCCGTTCCCTCTCGGGCTGAAAATCGCCCCTTTTTCCCAATTGCCTGTTGACACAACTGGCCGCCCGCCATAATCTAAGGAAACTCACCCGGGAAAGACCCGGTGACGAGACTCAATACGATGCCTGGAATCACTTTCATCACCGCCTGTCGCTGCCGCTGCTGTCACCAGCAGGCAAGCGTGGGCGTGTAAGCGAAGCAGATTCCGTAGCTGAGGATTCGAGACTCACGCGACCCACCCGCCAATCAGCGAGGTGGGTTTTCTACGTTTGGCACTCTCTCAGTGCACCTTCCAACAGCCTCACCCTGGCCGGCATGGGCTCAACCCCAGCCGCCAGGCACAATGAGCACCGGTGGCGAAGTGGCTAACGCGCTGGTCTGCAAAACCAGTATTCATGGGTTCAAATCCCATTCGGTGCTCCAACTCCTTCCCCGAAATCCACCCCACCCCGCAACCCTCTCCCACCTCGCATATCCATGCAAGAATGCAGGATGCTGTAATCTCCTCCTGTGCCATCCCCTCTGGGATCTGGAGATTCATATGAGCATCCACGCCAAAACCTTCAGCAATCCCCTCCTCCTGACTCTCCTGCTCATCCTCCTCGCCGTTGCCGCTCTCGCGCAAACACCCCCGCCACCAGACTCCTTCACCGGCCATCCACGCGTCGCCATCATCAGCGACATCGGCAACGAGCCCGACGACCAGATGTCCTTCGTCCGCCTCCTCCTCTACTCCAACCAGCTCGACCTCGAAGCCATCATCGCCTCCACCTCCACCTGGCAAAAAACCGCCACCCACCCCGAAACCATGCACGCGATCGTCCAGGTCTACGGCCAGGTCCGTCCCAACCTCCTCCTTCACGCCCAGGGCTGGCCCACCGCCGAGGAGCTCGACAAGCGCGTCTTCGCCGGCCAACCCGCATACGGCATGGCCTCCACCGGCACCGGCAAGCAATCCCCCGGCTCCCAGGCCCTCCTCGCAGCCATCGAGCGCGAAGACCCCCGCCCCCTCTGGATCTGCCTCTGGGGCGGCGTCAACACTCTCGCCCAGTCCCTCATCGACCTCCGCGCCACCCACACCCCGGCCGATGTCGATCGCCTCGTCTCCCGTCTCCGCGTCTCCTCCATCTCCGATCAGGACGACGCAGGCCCCTGGATCCGTCGCGAATTCCCCACCCTCTTTTACGTCGTTAAGCCCAGCCCTCCCAACAGCGAGGAGTACGCCGAGGCCACATGGACAGGCATCTCCGGCGACCTCTACTACCGCAACGCAACCGGCGCAGACACCTCCCTCGTCACCAACCAGTGGCTCGAAACCAACATCCGCGCCAAGGGCCCGCTCGGCAAAATGTACCCCAAATTCATGTTCATCATGGAGGGCGACACCCCCTCCTACCTCGCCCTCATCGACAACGGCCTCAACGCCTACCGCAGGCCCGACTGGGGCGGCTGGGGCGGCCGATACATCTTCCGCCAGCCCTACGGCGAATCCCACCCCATCTGGAGCCAGGGCGGCGACGAGTTCTTCCGCGCCACCTCGCAGGATTCCGTCCTCGGCATCGACGGCATCCAGCACGTCTCCGACCAGGCCACCATCTGGCGCTGGCGTCAGGCCTATCAAAACGACTTCGCCGCCCGCATGGACTGGACCATCCAGGACTTCGCACACGCCAACCACCCGCCCCAACTCGTCGTCAACGGCCAACCCGGCACCGCGCCACTGGAGCTAACCGTTCCAGTCAAGCAGTCCGTCACACTCGACGCCACCGGCTCCACCGACCCTGACCGACAACACCTCCACTACAAGTGGTGGGTCTACCAGGAAGCCGGCCTCTCCGGTACCCACGGTGCAGACGTCTCCCTCACTTCCGCCGACACACCCCAGGCCCAGCTCACCGTAAACTCCCCCTGCCGACAACCATGGATCCCCGGCATTCTCCCCTGCCAGGGAGACGGCGTGGCCCACGTCATCCTCGAAGTCACCGACGACGGCGCCCCCCAGCTCACCTCCTACCGCCGCTTCATCGTCCACGTCCCCGGCCCTCCCGTCACTCCGCGCCCACCCAGACCGTAACTCCCAGCACCAACAGAAACGGCCGACCCCCATTCAGGGGTCGGCCGTTTCATTGCTGCAATGCAACACTTCAGGGCAGGGAAAGCTTCAGGGCAGGGAAGGCTTAAAGGCCAATCAACGGCCGCGGCAGACGTGTCCGCGCACGGTCCAGAAAAAGCCGCATCCGCAGTGCTTCCGCACGCTGTACGGCTATCAGCCTCCGATGGCGGCGAATATGGTCGCCATGCATCAGGTTCGCCAGCATCAGTTCGTCGCAAGCGGCGTCATGCTCCAGGCGCGTAATGCGCTCCTCCATGGTCTTGCGGAAGCGCGGACTGATATCAAACGTCTCTACTTGCTTCGACTGCGTATCCATGGCGGAACTCCTCAGGGCAAATGGCCTGAAAACTTTTTTCGAAATCTTCCTAAAGTTCTTTCGACCTGTGCCGATACTACCCCTGAAGGATCTTCCGCACCAGATTACGGTTGCCCGATACCACCGTGTCCCTGTGTCCCACTTCCGTACATCTCTCGCCTAAACTGTGCCCAAAACGGCCAGCTGCGCGCCTTGGCCTTAGCGCCCAGTCCGAGCCTTTCGCAGCCGAAGCGCAATAACTCCCCAGCTGATTGCGATCAACAACGCCTCAGCCGTCGCGACACGTACCCAAAGCCATCGATGCAACACGGGGAGACCGTCCACAGTGGCTTTGCCATCTGCGTCGGCAGCAGAGGAGACCGCAGCCCCGCTTATGTGCATAAACCAGGCCGGCAGCCCCGCTACTCCGCCATCGATCAGGTGCCAGCCCATCTCAATCACCAGGCTTACCCAGTACAGCATCACAAGCGCAAAGCCAATCTCCAGCAAGGTGTCCGCTGCCCAGCGCACAGCTCTCATAGCGAGTTTCAGCATTGTGGCAGCAGAAGTCATGCCACCCATTCTAGCTTGGCCAATTTGATCCCCAGCTCCCCCGCCTGAGACAATCCACCCAGGCTCGGAGCCCCTGCACATGGAAGTATCAGCCAAGGCAATCCTCTTCGACATGGACGGAACCCTCGTCGACTCCACCACCTGCGTCGAGGCCATGTGGCAGGCGTGGGGCAACCGCCACGGAATCCCCCTCAGCGACATCCTCGCCATCTCCCACGGCCGGCCCACCCGCGAAACCGTCCAGCAGCTCGCGCCCCACCTCGATCCTCTCGCCGAGGCCCTCGCCATGGACTCCGAAGCCGCCACCCGCAGCGACGGCATCACCGCCGTCCCCGGCGCGCTCCAGCTCATCCAAACCCTCCAGCCCCACGAGTGGGCCGTCGTCACTTCTGCGCCCCATCACCTCGCCAAAGCCCGCCTCCGCTTCGCCGGACTCCCACTCCCCAACGTCCTCGTTGGCTCTGAGGACATTACCGACGGCAAACCCCACCCTGAAGGCTTCCTCCTCGGCGCTCGCCTCCTCGGCTTCGCACCCGCAGACTGCCTCGTCATCGAAGACACCCCTGCCGGTATCACCGCCGCCCGCGCCGCCGGCATGGCCGTCCTCGCCATCACCACCACGTTTTCCCCAGACCAACTCCTCGGCGCACCCTCGGTCCCAGACTTCACCCAGGTAACCTTCCGCCGCACCTGACCCCTTCATCCCTACGCCCGCAATTCCACCTCCACCAGCGTCGAGTAAAACGTAGCCGCCTCACCAATATCCGTCACCCGCTCGCTCGTCAGCGCATTCACGTTCTGCCCGCCCGCCGACAGCTTGCTCCAGTCCATCCGTCCCGCCACCACCCCAGCCGGAACCCGCTCCGTCACCATCGCCCGCAACTGCAGCGATCCCCGGTCGTTCCAAATCCGCACCGGGTCCCCATCCCGTATCCCCCGCCGTTCCGCGTCTTCCCGATGCATCTCCAGCGCACCCGCCGTCTTCGCCTCCATCGCTCTGTGCCCCTCCAAATTGGCAAAGGTCGAGTTCATGTAATGGTCCGCCTTCCTCGGCAAAAACTCCAGCGGATACCGCCCCGCCCCCTCACCCAGCCGTGACTCCACCGGTGCCACAAATCCCGGCAGCGCATCTCCCCCGGCCGCCTTCAGCGCCTCCGAGTAGAACTCGATCTTCCCGCTCGGCGTCCCCAGCGGCCCCTTCGTATACGGCCGGAACTCGCCCCGCGCAAACTCCAGCTTCACATGCCCCTCCGCCCTCAGCCGCTCCGCCGTAATCCCGCGCATCCCAGGGTTCTGCGACTCCCCATCCGGCCCCGCATCCAGCGCCTGCTCAATCATCGCCTCCACCGAATCCCCAAAGCACGCCTCGTCAAAGCCCATCCGCCGCGCCAGCTCCGCAAACAGCCACACATTCGGCCGCGACTCCCCCACCGGCTCTATCGCCTGCGCCGAGTGCTGCACATAGTAGTGCCCATATGCCCCCTGTACGTCCGTCTGCTCCAGAAACGTCGTCGCCGGCAGCACATAGTCCGCATAGTCGGTGGTATCCGTCAAAAACTGCTCGTGCACCACCGTAAATAGGTCCTCCCGCATCAGCCCCGCCCCCACCGCGTTCTGGTTCGGCGCAATCGCTCCCGGGTTGCTGTTGTACACAAACAGCGCATGTACCTGCGGACCCTCATCCGGCACCGTCCCCAGCTCCGTCAGCGCGTCTCCCAGCCGGCTCATGTTCACCACCCGCGCCTCCCGGCCCAGCGGCGACGCCAGCATCAAATCCGGCCGCTCGATCGCCTCCTTGTTCCACTGGAAGCCCCCCGACATCGACAACTGCGCCCCACCGCCCCGGGCCCACGCTCCCGTCAGCGCCGGCAGCATCGCAATCGCCCGCACTGCCTGCCCGCCGTTCTCGCTCCGCTGCACTCCATAGTTCATCCGGATCACCGTCGGGCTCGCCGTCGCGTACTCCCGCGCCAGCGCCTCAATCTCCCCCGCCGTCATCCCCGTCCAGGCCGCCACCCGCTCCGGCGTATACTCCCGCACCCGCTCCGACAACTCCGCAAAGCCACGCGTCATCGCCGCAATGTAGCCCTGGTCTTCCAGCCCCTCGCGCAAAATCACATGCATCATCCCCAGCGCCAGCGCCACATCCGTCCCCGGCCGAATCGCAATGTGCCAGTCCGCCAGCCCCGCCGTCCGCGTCCGGTACGGATCTATCACTATCAGCCGCGCCCCATTCCGCCGCGCCTGCTCTACAAATGGCCACAGGTGGATGTTCGTCCCGTGGATATTCGCCCCCCACGCCACAATCAGCTTCGCCTTCGGAAAATCCTCGTTCTGAACCCCGTACTTCCGCCCGTACACCAGGTTCCACGCCTGCCCGCCGGCCTCGGCGCATATCGTCCGGTCCAGTTGGCTCGCGCCCAGCCGATGAAAAAACCGCCGGTCCATCGACCCATACCCCAGCAAACCCATCGTCCCCGCATAGCTGTACGGCAACACAGACTCCGGCCCATGCGTCTCAGCCACCTGCTTCAGCCGCGCCGCAATCGCGTCCAGCGCCTCGTCCCAGCTCACTGGCTCAAAGGCCTCATGCTCCCGGTCCTTTTCCAATGGCCCCTTCGCCACTCCAGCCTTCCGCCGCAAAGGCGTCAAAATCCGCTGAGGAGAGTAGACACGGTCCAGATACTTGGCCACCTTGCCACACAGGAATCCCTGCGTCACCGGATGCGCCGGATCGCCCGCCACCTTCACCGCTCGTCCCGCCTCGTTCACCGTCACCAGCACCGCGCAGGAGTCCGGGCAATCATGCGAGCAAACCGTGTGCACCACGCGAAATGGCGATTTTTCCAGGGAAGTTGTGGCATTCGTCATGACCACAATTGTAGGCTGGCCCTGGAGGGATTTCCATGCGAACTTGGCTCTGTCTGTCTTCCTCGTTGCTGCTCGTTTTTGCCCCCACTGCCCCGGCCCAATCCACTCCCGCCAACTCCGCCTCCGCGGCCATCGCACAGCAGCAGCCCGTAACCCCTGAGGAAACCGCCATCCGCTCCACCCTTGACCTCCAGGTAGCCGCCTGGAACCGCGGCGACATCCCCGCCTTCATGGCCAGCTACGACGACTCCCCCCTCACCACATTCATCGGGTCCAAGGCAGTCGAACACGGCTATCAGCTCATCCTCCAGCGTTACCTCCGCGGCTACGCCAACAAGGACCAGATGGGCACACTCACCTTTTCCGAGCTCAACGTCCGCCTGCTGCCCAGTTCCAACGGTCAGGTAGAGTACGCCGCCGTCTCCGGACGCTTCCACCTCGCCCGCACCGCATACGGAGCCGCCAAACAGAACGACGGCATCTTCAGCCTCCTCTGGCACAAAACCCCCTCCGGCTGGAAGATACTCCTCGACCACACTGCCTGATCTCTGCCCACTCCTGTCATCCACAGATTTCCCGCAAAAGCCCGTCGCCCATCAAACCCATTGGGCACAAATCCCCGCCAGGATCATGCGCGGCCCGATAAGGCTCTTGGGAGTTGCGGACGGGGCATTGGCCATTCCCGCCAGCGCTCGGCAAGGGGCACCCGGATTTGTACTGGGCTACTTCTGCTCGCGGCCGTTGAGGAACTCTCCGGCGTCTCCGTTGCCGTTGATGACGTAGACCTGGCCGGAGAGGGGCGACAGCGCAACCTGGTGGGCAAGGGAGTGCGCCGGGGTGGGAACCATGGAGCTGTCGAGGATGGGGTAGGCGAATCGCAGGTCGTGGAACTCGACGGTGGTCCAGGTTTGGCGTGGGGCGAGGGCCAGGCCGGGGTCGCCGGGTGCGGGAACGGGGCCGATGTCGCGGACCACGGGCCACTGGGACCAGTCGAGATAGACCTGGCCGAGGCGGGATTTGCGGGCGACGATGACGGACGGCGTATAAGCGGGCTTGCTGAGGGTGTTGAGCTGGGGGTCGCTGACCACCAGGTCGCGGTGGGTGTCGACCTCGGCGGTGACCCAGCTTGAGTCGGTCTCCAGAATGGCGTGCCAGCGGAAGGGATTGAAGGGGTAGGGTTCGAGGGCGACGCGGCGGACTGGCCGCTGGGTCAGAGAGGAGTTATCGACGAGGTTGCGGGCGTGGGCGTGCTCCGCCCAGCGCCAGCACCAGAGCAGGACCATGGCGGTGAGGGCGAAGATGGCCCATCCGCGGCCGCGGAAGCGGGTGTGTCGGGAGCCGATCTCACTGTCGGCGAGTCCGAGCAGCGCGGGCACGATGAGGGCTGCGAGGAAGACGATCCAGAGGATGGGCTCGGCGATGAACACGAGGTCGCCGGAGTACCAGCGGGCGTTGAAGGGGAAGAAGGGGCGGATGCCGTAGTTGTTGGTCCAGTCGAGGAGGAGGTGCATCAGGTCCGAGAGCAGAGCGGTCAGGTAGATCCAGAGCCAGTTGACCGGCTGGGGGCTGATGAGGGGGAGCCGTGTGCGGACGAAGGGCAGGGCGCGCCAGGCTTTTTGCAGGCCCCAAACAAGGCCGGTGATGGACAGGGCCATGAAAGGCGCGGCGACCAGGGTGTGGGTGATGCCGCGATGATGGGCGAGCTCGGTGACGGGGCCGCCGAAGCGGAAGACTTCATCGAGGTCTGGCGCCTCGGCCGCGAGGATGGCGGCAAAGGTGGCGAGGGCGGTGCGGCGGTTCAGTCCGGAGCGGCCGAGGCAGGCGCCGGCGAGCAGGTGTGTGACCGGTTCCATGGTTGACCAATTCTAGCCGAGAAAGGGGGAGTGTGCTTGTCAGTGGGGGGTGAGTCTGCGAGGATGGAGCGGAGAAATCCTGATGAGACGATCGAAAACAGTTCCCCTGACCCTGTTGGCCGCGGCGGCGTTAGCTACCGTGGGCTGCCACGAGCAACCGCGCCATTGCGTGGATGCGCAGAATCACATTCTTCCCGATGCGCAGTGCCCGGTGGACGAAAACCACTCGACGGGCTACTACGGCGGGCACTACATCTATGGCGGGTCAAGCGGCGGGCACGTGGGCGATGCGGTGGTGGGCGGCAGCACGAGCAGCAGCGGCGCGAGCTTTGGCGGCTTTGGGCATGGCGGCGGCGAGGGTGGCGGCGGCGAAGGCGGGGGCGAGTAATGCGCCGGCACAGCATAGAGCCCAGGGCGAAGTGGCAGGCGAGCGTGGAGCGGGTGGGGCTGACGTTTCATACGCTGGAAGACGGGAAGCCGTACTGGGATGAGTCGGCGTACTGGGAGTTTACGGCGGCGGAAGTGGACCGGCTGGAGGCGGCGACGGCGGAGATTCAGCGGCTGGCGCTGGCGGCCGGGGACGTGATGCTGGAGCGGAACTGGCTGGACCGGATGGGGATTCCGGCGGCGGCCCATGCGCGGATACGGGAGACGTGGCTGAGTGAGCCTCCGGCCCTGTATGGCCGGCTGGACCTCGCGTATGACGGGCGGCAGATCAAGCTGCTGGAGTACAACGCGGACACGCCGACGGCGCTGTTGGAGGCGGCGGTAGCGCAGTGGTACTGGCTGGAGGATCGGTTTCCGGAGGCGGACCAGTTCAATTCCCTGCATGAAAAGCTGGTGGCGAAGTGGAAAGACCTGCAAGGGTATGTGGCGCAGCCGGTGTATTTTGCCCAGGATGGAGCGGAAGAAGATCGGATGACGGTGACGTATCTGCGGGATACGGCGCAGCAGGCGGGCCTGAAGACGGTTGGGCTGGGGATGGGGGAGATTGGCTGGCAGGAGACTCAGGGGCAATTTGTGGACCCAGGGCTGAAGCCGATCGGGACGATTTTCAAGCTGTATCCGTGGGAGTGGCTCCTAGGTGAGAGCTTTGGCGGCCATGCCGTGGAGACGATGGATAAGGTGCAGTGGCTGGAGCCGATCTGGAAGATGCTGTGGTCGAACAAGGCGCTGCTGGCGATTCTGTGGGAGCTGAATCCGAACCATGAGCTGCTGCTGCCGGCGTATCTGGATGGGCCGCGAAACCTGCAGAACTATGTGCGGAAGCCGCTGTTTGGGCGGGAAGGCGCGGGGGTGCAGGTGTTTCGGAACTGGGCGGAGTCGGAGGGTGAGCCGGCGGGTGAGGGCCCGTTTGTGTGGCAGGGGCTGGCGTCGCTGGCGCAGGCGGATGGGCGGACGGCGGTGATGGGGAGCTGGCTGGTGGATGGCGAGCCGGCGGGGATGGGGATTCGCGAATCGGCAGGGACGATTACGAACAACACAAGCTGCTTTGTGCCGCACCTGTTCCGGTAGAGGGGCTGGTCAGGAGTTGTGGGCCAGCAGGGCGTCGACCTCGGCGCGGCTGGCCATGGAGGCCTGCGCGCCGTGGCGGGTGACGGAGATAGCTGAGGCTGCGGAGGCGAAGCGGGCGGCTTCGGCGGGGCTTTGGCCGAGGCTGAGGGCGGTGGCGAAGGCTCCGTTGAAGGCGTCGCCGGCGGCGGTGGAGTCGACGGCTGTGACGGGAAAGGGAGCGACGCGGGCGGCGCGGCCGGAGGCGTCGGCGAGGTAGGAGCCCTCTGCGCCGAGCTTGAGGACGACGCCCTGGATGCCTTTGCGGAGGAGCTCGCCGGCAGCGATCTCGTAGCCGTGCTTACCCGGCCTGTGGCCGAGGTAGAAGGCGGCTTCGGTCTCGTTGGGGGTGATCCAGGCGAGCAGGGGGAAGAGCTCGGGGGGAAGTTCGCGGGCCGGGGCGGGGTCAAGCATGAGCGGGACCTGGGCTTCCGAGCAGAGCTGGGCGAGGCGCAGCACGGTTTCGAGGGGGATTTCCAGCTGAGCCAGGACGATGGCGGCGGAGCGGATGAGCCCGGCGTGCTGATCGAGCCAGGCCGGGGTGACGTGGCTGTTGGCTCCGGGGATGACGACGATGCTGTTGTCCCCTTTGGCTGAGACGGTGATGAGGGCGACGCCGGAGGAGCCGGGGACGGTGCCGATGGCGGCGGTGTCGACGCAGGATTGTGTGAGGTAGGCGCGCATCTGGCGGCCGAGATCGTCGGAGCCGAGCTGGCCGATCATCTGAACGGGATAGCCGAGGCGGGCGACGGCGACGGCCTGATTTGCGCCCTTTCCGCCGGGATTGGTGAGGAAGCTGGCGCCCAGGATGGTTTCCCCGGGTGCGGGGATGTGCGCGGCGTGGGCCACCAGGTCCATGTTGATGCTGCCGACGACGACGATGGGTTTTTGCGGGGACATGGCGGGTACTCCGGGGTGGTTCGTGTTTTGACGGGGGGATATGCTGTTTTTCTGGTTCCCAAACGCGAGGGACCGGGGGCACCCCAACTTACTTCCATTGGTCAGAAAACTCAGTATTGCGCTGGTCGAAAAACTCAGTATTGCCTTGGGAAAAAACTCAGTAAAGGGGCGAGAGGGCGATCATGGCGAGGCCGGCGAGGAAGAGGACGAACATCCAGAAGAGCATTCCTTTTGCTTTGAGGGGCGCGCCGGCGAATTCCTTCCAGATGAAGACGCCCCAGATGGCGGAGACCATGGTTGCTCCCTGGCCGATAGAGTAGCTGACGGCGGGCCCGACGACGCCGGTGCGGGAGGCGACGAAATTGAAGGTGGCTCCGGTGCACCAGATGATGCCGCCTAGGACTCCCCAGAGATGCCAGAGGGGTTCGGCCGAGAAGTAGCCAGCCATGGAGACAGGGGCTTTGCCGTCGAGGGGCTTGCGCATGAGCAGGTAGTTGACGGGGAAGGCGCAGAGGGCTACGCCGAGGGTGAAGAGGAAGGCGGTGGCGTAGGGGCCGGGTGCGCGGTCGCCGGTCATGGCCTTGGCGACAAAGGGATAGAAGGTGCCCATCAGGAGGCCGGCGACCAGCGACAGGACGATGCCGCGGGCGCTGGTCTTTTGGCGGGTGGCTTCGCGCTCGCGATAGGCGAGGGCGTCGGAGAGGATGGCGGCGACGACCAGGGAGATGCCGCCGAAGAGCATCCAGGGATTGCCGGCCGGGGAGATGACGTAGTTGCCAATGGCGCCGACGACCAGGGCGAGACCGATGCCGACGGGGAAGGCGACGGCGAGGCCGGCGATGTCAATGGCGGCGACGAGCAGCAGGTTGGCCACGTTGAAGACAATGCCGCCGGTGATGGCGAGCAGGAAGTGGTCGAAGTCCGTGTGGACGAGGTCGGGCAGGAAGGCGAGGCCGTGGTCGCCGAGCGAGCCGAGGGTGAGTCCCCAGATCAGCGCTCCCACCACCAGACCAACGACATAGTCCCAATAGAAAAGCTGGAAGCGGAAGCCGGGGGCGAGCTTCATGGTGTTAGCCCAGGATCCCCAGCAGAGCATGGTGATGATCATGAAGAGGAGAGCGATGGCGTAGGTTTCAGGCTGATACATGGGATCGAACCTCTCGTGCGCGGGTCGAATCGTGAGGATGAAAAGCCGGGCGAGGCAATTCTAGCGGATTGGCTTTGCCGATTGCCTCGCCCGGGCTGGCTATTTGGCCGGTGTGAGCATGTGTATGGTATTGAGCCAGGTTTCGACGCTGCGGGGCCAGGCGGTCACCGGCAACTCGGTGTGTCGCAAGCCGTAGCCGTGGCCGCCCTGGGAGTAAATATGCAACTCGGCGGGAACACCTGCCTGCTTGAGCGCGGTGAAGTAGACCAGGACGTTTTCCACGTGGACGGGGTCGTCCTCTGCCTGCACAAGGAACGTGGGCGGCGTTTGAGCGGTCACGTGGATGTCGAGTTTGTCGAGGAAGGACTGCTTGTCGTCGGCGAGGTAGCCGGGGTAAACGATAACGGCGAAGTCGGGACGGCAACTGAGCTGGTCGGCGGCATCGATGGGGGTGTACAGGCGTTTGTCGGTGTGGGTGCTGACAGCAGCGGAGAGATGGCCGCCGGCGGAGAAGCCCAGGACGCCGATGCGATGGGGGTCGATGCCCCACTCTGCGGCGTGAAGGCGAGCGAGACCGACGGAGCGCTGCGCGTCCTGAAGTGCGGCGTCGGACTTGGGATAGGGGCCGGTGTCGGGGACGCGGTATTTGACGAGGAGGCAGGCGATGCCGGCGCGGGTCAGCCAGTCGCAGACCTCGGTGCCTTCGAGATCGATGGCCAGGATGGAGTATCCGCCGCCGGGAAAGACGACGACGGCCGCGCCGTTGGGGCTGGTGACGGGCTTGTAGACGGTCATGGTTGGGACGGAGACGTTGCCCAGGCGGACGAGGGGACGCCCGGCGATGAGGTTGTCCTTACCGGTGCTGGTGTCAGCCTCAGGGCCGTTGGCGGTGGGCTTTCCGGGTGCTGCGCCGGGCCAGAGGGGGAGCGTGAGGCGGCCGGGACCGGGCTGCCACGCGTGGGTTTGAGCGGGAAGGGAGACCGCGGCCAGGGCAATGGTGGCGAGGGCCAGGGAGAGATTCCGGAGATTAGACATGCGCATCGGCTCCTCAATCGATTGACTGGCGATGATTGCAGGTGCGGAGGCCGATGCGCAAGGTGGGTGAAGGCAGATATGGGATTACGGTTTGACGGTTTCAGCGGTCCAGACCGGTTCTGCGGAGCCGCGCAGGGTGGGCGCGGTGAGGGTCGAGAAGTCGAAGGCGATGACCTCGTTGGGGCCGGAGACGAGCCAGGGAGCGGGCAGGTAGAGGGAATGCTGGGGGCCGATGGACCAGGTGCGGCCCAGGTTGTGGCCGTTGACCCAGACGAAGCCCTTGCCGAGCGGGGTGGTGTCGAGGAAGGTGTCTGTCACGGCTGTGAGGGCGAGCGCGCCGCGATGGAAGGCGGGGCCGGGGATGGGGTTGGCGGACCAGCCGTGAATGGCTGAGGGGCTGTCCATGGGCAGGGGATAGACCTGCCAGCCGGTGAGGGGTTTGCCGTCGAGGGAGACGGTGCCGGCGATGCCGGCGCGGCCGTCGGGCAGGTGGGGGCCGAAGTTGACGCGGCCTGTGTTTTCGACCAGGATATCGAGCGTAACGGGGCCGGATGGGAGCGTGAGGTCGAGAGACTTTTGGCCAAGCCGGTGGTCGAGCGTGCCGGCGGGCTGGCGGTTCAGGTAGACGGCGGCGTAGTCGCGAGGCTCGTCGATGACCAGTTTGCGGGAACCGGGGCCGGCGATCTGGGTGCGGTAGAGAATGTAGCCGTAGTTTTGGCCGTAGGCTTCCATGGGCTCGGGCTTTTCGCTGGCGATGGGCGCAGGCAGGTTGTCCCACAGGCTGGCCGACTCGGCGAGGGTGACCGGCGGGGTGGCGGCCAGCGGCATGGGTGCCGGCATGGGCGGGGGAGTTTGGCCGGTGTATTTGGCGATTGCGTCGCGCAGCAGGTTGAACTTGGCGGTGGGCCGCCCGGCTTCGTCGAGAGCGGCGTCGTAGTCGTAGCTGGTGGTTTGGGGTGCGTAGTGGCCGAGCGGGCCGCGGTCGAAGTTGGCCCCGTTCATGAAGCCGAAGCTGGTGCCCCCGGTGAACATATAGAGGTTGAAGGAGTAGCCTTTCTGCAGCATCCAGGCGATTTCGTCAGCCTGCTGCTGGGCGTTGGTGGCCACCTTGCCCTTGTTGCCCCAGGCGTCGAACCAGCCGTCCCAGTATTCGCCGGTCATGCGGGGGAAGTTGCGGTTCATCTTCTCCAGCTTGGCGAACTCGGTTTTGGCTTCACCGGGGCCGAAGTTGATGACGGCCAGGAACTGGTCGAATGCGTCGTTGGGGAGCTGGTCGGCGCCGTCGGAGGTGTAGAAGAGGCTGTCGCCGAGCCCGGCATGGACGAGCGACTGGTGAATCTTTTCCATGTAGACGCGGTCATGGCCGTAGGAGCCGTACTCGTTTTCGATCTGGATGGCGACGATGGGCCCGCCGTGGGAGGCCTGCAGGCTGCCGACCTCCTGGCCGAGCCGTGCCAGGTAGCGATCGACAGCGGCGAGGAAGCGTGGGTCCTGCGTGCGGACCTTGAGCGACGGATCTTTGAAGAGCCAGGCGGGATAGCCGCCGGCCTCCCACTCGGCGCAGACGTAGGGGCCGGGGCGGAGGATGACGTTGAGGCCTTCCTGCTGGGCCTCGCGGAGGAACTCGGCGATGTCGAGCTGGCCGGAGAAATCGAAGACGCCGGGCGCGGGCTCGTGGAGGTTCCAGAAGACGTAGGTTTCGACGGTGTTGAGGCCCATGGCGCGGGCTTTCTGCAGGCGGTCGCGCCAGTAGGCACGGGGTACGCGAGCGTAGTGGATGGCCCCGGAGAGGATCTGGTAGGGCTTGCCGTTGCGCACGAAATGGTCGCCGCTGATGGTGATGACGGGGGTGTTTGCCGCAGGTGGCTGAGCGGCTACGGGGAGCGCGCAAAGCGCGAGGAGGGAGGCGGCGAAGATGGGGCGGATGAGCACGGGATACTCCTCGGAATCAGGGCAATTTTCAGCGGTTGCGGGCGGTGCTGTCCAGCGGGATCAGGAGCACCAGCGGAGGGCGGTGGCCAGCAGGACCTCAGCCGACTGGATCACGGATTCGAAGTCGACCCATTCGTCGGCGTTGTGGGCTCCGGCGCCGATGGGGCCGAAGAGCGCGGTGGGGATGCCAAAATCGCGGTGCATCAAGCCCGCGTCGCAAGGGTAGGGCGCAGCGGTGACGACTGCGGGGCGGCCGAGGACGCCGGTTGCGGCTGCGGCGAGGGTGGTGGTGAGCGCGTGGTCCGCTGGCAGCTCGTGTCCGTAGAGCGGCCCGCCGATGAGGGCGTGCCAGCCGACGGGATGCTGGCTGAAGAACGGGTCGGCGGCGCAGAAGTGCTGCAGGTCGTTGCGGATAGCCTCGATGGCGGCGTCCACGTCCTCCTCCGGCAGGAACTGGAAGTAGACGCGGACGGCGGCTTGCGACGGAACGCTGAGCGGCGCTTCGCGGTGGAAGGTGCCGGACTCCGCGGCGAGTACCTGGACGGGCACGGGATCGGGGAATGTGCGGTAGATGCCGGTGGGCTGGACTGTGGCGCGGGCGTGGGCCTGGCGCTCAACCCAGCCGAGCAGGCGGCCCATGGGGATGGCGGGGCTGACGACCTCAGCTTTGGAGAAATAGCTGGCCGGGTCCCCCGCGCCAACCGACAGATCGACGACAAAGCCGCCGCGTGTGGCGCGATAGACCTCAAGCTGTGTGCCTTCGGCGATGATGCAGGCGTCGGCGTTGCCGCTGTGCAGGCGGGCGGCGATGGTGCCTCCGCCTCCGCCGTATTCCTCGTCGACGACGGACTCAAAGAGGAGGTCGCCGGCGGGGCGGATGCGGGCGCGGTGGAGCGCGAACAGGACGGCTGCCTGGGCGACTAGGCCGCCCTTCATGTCAAAGGAGCCAAGGCCGTGGATATGGCTCCCTGTGGGGCTGCCGGACCAGGGCGAGCGCGCCCAGCGGGTGGCAAAATCGGGGCCGGGCGGGACGGTGTCCATGTGTCCGCTGAGCAGCAGGCTTTTGCCGCCGCCGGTGCCGGCGAGCTGCGCGGCGACGTTGCTGCGGCCGCGGTAGTTGCGATTCTTGCGGACGAGCGGGTGGTTGGCCTTCTCGAGGAAGCCGGTGTCGTAGATCTCCGGCCTGAGGCCGTGGAAGCGGAGAAAGCTGTGCAGGACGCGTTGGGCGCGGGTTTCGTTCCCACTCGGCGGAATCGCCACACTCTGGGTATGGATGAGACTGCGCAGCAGGCGCTTGAGCTCGGCTCGGAGGGGACGGATGAGCTTGCGGGCATCGGCAGCTTCCTGTGCGGGCGGCTCCACGGTGAGGAGGGATTTCATCCAGACATCATAAGGGCTGTGGCTCGGTGTGGGCGTGATGCGGAAATGGCTCTTTACGCGGCGGGGCTGGGACAGCGATGATGGTGCGCATGTTGACTGCGATGCGTTGCCCCCGATTTGCCGTTGCACTGCTGCTGTCTGCCACAAGTATTGCCGCCATGGCGCGCGCGCCCAAGCCGGGTGATGCGCTTACCTTTGCGGGCCGGGGCATTGCCGTGCACGTTCATGCCACGGAGCGCAGTTTTGATGGGCTCACCGTGCTAGCGATCGCATCCGAGGCCTCCGTGACGCTGCGCGCCGCCTTCCGGGTGCGGTTTACCGACGGATCAGAGGTGAGCTCGGCGAGCCTGCGAATGCTGGGAAAGCCAGCGGTGGAGCAGGTCCCGGCCAATCCCACCGCGCGTGTTGCGGCGGAGCGCGTTGCCGGGCAGCGGGTGTGCGCAGATTTCGTCGACGGCGAACGGGGCGCGAGCTACCGCTGGTGCCTGCTGATGCGGGCCGGGGCGCTCTATTTCCGGCAGATGGTGACGGTCGAGGCAGGCAAGCAGGATTTGCCGATTGCCGAGCTGCGGCTGCTGGATTTTGAAGACCCGGGAGCGCGTGTTTCGGGCTCTGTGAAGGGCTCGCCGATTGTGGATGGCGGGCTGTTTTTTGGCTTTGAGCATCCGCTGTCGGCCTCCACCGTGAATGGCGATCACGCGTCGGCATGGATTACGCGGGTGCTGCCGCTGAGGGCCGGGCAGTCGGTCACCTATTCCTCGGTGATTGGCGCGGCGCGCAAGGGGCAGATGCGGCGGGATTTCCTGGCGTACATTGAGGCGGAGCGGCCGCGCGGCTATGCGCCGTTTCTGCACTACAACTCGTGGTTCGACCTGGGCTATGGCAACGACTACGACGAGGCCGGCGCGCTCGACCGGGTGAACGCCTTTGGCCAGCAGTTGCATGTGCAGCGGGGCGTGGTGCTGGACAGCTATCTGTTTGACGACGGGTGGGACGACCCCAACACCCTGTGGGGATTCCACAAGGGCTTTCCGGATGGGTTTACCAAGGTGGCCGCGGCGGCGAAAAAGTATGACGCCGGCATCGGCGTGTGGTTTTCGCCGTGGGGCGGCTACTGGCACAAGAAAGATGCGCGCATCGCCTACGGCAAGGCCAACGGCTATGAGATTGTGAAGAACGGCTTTGCGCTTTCCGGCAACAAATACTATGCGCAGTTTGAAAAGCGTTGCCTGCAGATGGTGACGAAATACGGCGTCAACCAGTTCAAGTTTGACGGGACGGGGAATGCGGACGCGGTGTTTCCGGGCAGCGAGTTCGACTCCGACTTTGACGCCGCCATCCACCTCATCGGCAAGCTGCGCGATGCCAGCCCGGGCATCTACATCAACCTGACGACGGGCACCTATCCATCCCCCTTCTGGCTGCGCTATGCGGACTCCATCTGGCGGGGTGGGGACGACACGGGTTTTGCCGGAAAGGGAACGAACCGGCAGCAGTGGATTACCTATCGCGACGCGGATACGTACAAGCATATTGTGCAGGCGGGGCCGCTGTTTCCGCTGAATTCGCTGATGCTGCACGGGCTGGTGTATGCGAAACAGGCGGAGAAGCTGGGGGATGACCCAGGGCATGATTTTCCCGACGAGGTGCAAAGCTACTTTGGCTCGGGAACGCAGCTGCAGGAGATGTACATTACGCCGGAATTACTCACGGACCACGACTGGAATGTGCTGGCGGACGCGGCGAAGTGGTCGCGCGCGCGGGCGGCGATTCTGAAGGACGTGCACTGGGTGGGCGGCGACCCGGCTCAGCTCGCCGTGTATGGCTGGGCCGCATGGAGCCTGGAGGGCTGGGTGGTGACGCTGCGCAATCCGGCGGACCATGCGCAGGATTATCAACTGGTGCTCTCCGATGCGCTGGAGCTGCCCGATGGGGCGAAAGGCCGGTACATGGCCAGCTTCCCCTTCAAGGTGGCCAACGGCGCGCCGCTCAAAGTGATCTCGACCGACCCGGTGCCGATCCACCTGGGAGCATTGGAAGTGACGACGATTGAGTGGCTGGCGAAAAAGTAGCAGCCGCTATTCCAGCCGCTTGCTCCGCGCGCCGCGCCAGTAGAGGCCGAGGCCGATCAGCACGGAGACGGCGGTGGCGGAGACGAGTTTCACGAAGAAGCCGAGCTTGTCGCTGGAGTCGCCGGGCGGCACCAGGGAAACGACGATGCCGAGCATAACCACCAGGAAACCGAGGGCGCCGCAGATCCAAACGCCCGCCTTGCCGCCGGGGACCAGAACCGCGTGGGTGTTGGTAAGGCGGTCGGGGCGATAGGCAAGGCGGATGACGGCGGCAAACATGTACAGGAACGGAATGAAGTAGAGGATGATGGCGGCGTCAATGAGGGACTGGTATGCGCCGCGGCTGGTTTCGTTGATCTGGCTGAGGATAAGCACCGCGGCGGAGAGCCCCGCCTGTACAAGGATGGAGACCCAGGGCGTCTTCCAGCGCGGGTGGATTTTGCCGAAGGCGGCGGGCAGGTAGCGGTCGATGCCGACGACAAAGGGAACACGAGCGATGCCCGCCACCGTGGAGCCTACCCCGCCAGCGTTGCCGACGGTGACGAGAATGGCGGCGAGCACGCCCAGCAGGCCGACCTTGAGCGCTGTGGAGCCGATGGCGATGGCGTAGAAGACGCCGCTCTGCGGGTCGATGTCCGCGGCCGGGACCAGCGCGAGGATGGCGAAGGTGCCGACAATGTACATCAGAGCTATGAGCGCGCCGGCGCCAAAGACGGCACGGGGCAGCGTGCGGCGCGGGTCGCGCACCTCTTCGCTCATCGTGGCGACAAGCTCAAGGCCTGTGAAGGCGAAGGCGATCTGCGACCAGAAGTTGACCGTGTCCCAGTTCCACGTGGGCATCATGGTGTGCATCGTGAAAGGTGTTGCGGAGCCGTGGCGCAGCACGACGAGGCCAGCGATGACGGCGAGCATGACCAGGGGCAGATAGGTGCCCACGCCGCCCGCGTTCTGCAGCCATTTGCCGATGTTGAGGCCGATGATGTTGAGCACGACGGCGACGAGGAGCAGGCCGAGCGAGACGCTCATGAGGAAGGTGCGGTTTTGGGCGAGCTGAGCGCCATGGCCACCCATGATGTAGGCGGCCATGGAGGCGCTGGCCAGCAACAGTCCGGGGAAGTAGAAAACAGTGTAGATCCAGTAGGTCCAGCCGGCGATGAATCCGTGGAAGTCGCCAAAAGCTTCTTTTGACCAGGCGTAGAGGCCGCCCTCGTGGGGAAATCGCGAGGAGAGTTCGTTGATGACCAGTGCGCCCGGCACAAAGAAAAACGCAGCAGCGAGTACCCAGAGGCTTATCGACGATGCGCCGTTGTGCCCGGCGGCGGCGATCCAGCGCGGGCCCAGAACGGTGGCAATGTTGAACAGCAGAACATCCCAGAAGCCCATGGTTTTGCGCAACTGGGGATTAGTTTCAGTGAGCGAAGCGGAGGCGGTCATGCATTCCCCTGCGGCAACAGACTGCACTTGCCGTATTGCGGAATGATAACGCCTGCCCCCTGGGCATCCCCTCAGAGCCATGGCGGAGCCTGCCTGCGCCCGCCTTTGATACCATTCCCGAGACACAGTACAGCCCCACTTTTGTGCGGTCTGGAAATGAGGATCGAGATGGCGAGTTTCCCGTTTGCTTTCACTCCGAGAATGCACGCAGGAGCAATTTGCACCTTTGCCGGCGCACTGGCGATGATCGTGGCTGCCTGCCCGAATGCGCATGCGCAACTGGGCGATGTGCCTCCACCGCCGCAGATTGCCGTGCAGCAAACGGCAACCGGATTTGCCGCGAAGATCGGCAGCGAATCGTTGACGGTGACGGTTTGCGGAGACGAGATCATTCACCTGGTAGCCAGCCCAGTCGGAGCGACCGCTGCAACGGCGCAGCAGCCCTGGATGCTGCCGGCAGCGGAGTCTTGCCCCGGCGCGAAATTTGCGTTCGCGCAGGATGCAAAGACCGCAACGCTGACCACCTCGGCGCTGCGCGTCAGCTTCCATATGCCGCAAGGCAACGTCACCTACGCCGCGGCCGAGGGCGGCGACGATCTGCTGCGGGAGTCGGACGCGGTGCCGCGCACCTACGAGCCGGATCAAGTCAATCGCGAGCAGACATTCCACGTCTCGGAGCGCTTTTCGCCAGTTGCCGAAGAGGCCTATTACGGACTCGGCCAGCATCAGAGCGGAATGTTCAACTATCGCGGCAGCACGGTTGAGCTGGCCCAGAACAATACCGACGTGGCGATACCGCTGCTGGTCTCCAGCAAGGGTTATGCCGTGATGTGGAATACCGCGTCGATGACCGAGGTCGACAACCGCTTTCCGCTCGGCCTGCGCTTCACGTCTCTCGCCGGCAGCGCAGTCGATTACTACTTCATCTACGGCCCGGAGATGGACCAGATCCTCCACCAGTATCGCAACATGACCGGCCACACGCCCATGCTGCCGAAGTGGTCCTACGGGCTCTTCCAATCCAAAGACCGCTACGTGTCGCAGGCGGAGATTCTCGATGTTGCAAGTCACTATCGCAGCCAGCATATTCCGCTCGACGCCATCGTGCAGGATTGGTTCTGGTGGAAGACGGAAGGCGATCCGGAATTCAATGCGAATTACACCGATGTTCCCGCTGAGTTGAAACAGCTGCACGACGAGCATGTGCACGCGATGATCTCCGTGTGGGGCCTGTTTGATACGCACGCGCAGAACTACCAGTACCTGACCGAGCACCACCTGGATGTGCGCGGGGCGCATGTCTACGATGCCTCCAATCCCGAGGCCCGCGACTTCTACTGGAAGAATCTGGCGGGCAAGCTGTTTGCCCAGGGATGGGATGCCTTCTGGCTCGACAGCGCAGAGCCGGAAGAGTTCTACCCACACTACGGCGACGCGATTCTGAGAGACAAGCAACTGGCCATCGGCAACGGCGCGGAGTACACGAACGTTTTTCCGCTGATGCATACGCTGGGTGTGCAGCAGCACTGGCGCGGCACCAGTGAGGCGAAGCGCGTGTTTCTGCTGACGCGCTCGGCCTTCCTGGGCCAGCAGCGCGTGGGCGCGGCGGTGTGGTCGGGCGATGTCTACGGCACCTACTGGGGACTGAGCCACCAGGTTCCGGCGGGCTTGAATTTCGCCCTCTCCGGATATCCGTACTGGACCACGGACATTGGCGGATACTGGTCGCCGAATGGCGACGCACTGAAGGAGCCGGCCTATCAGGAGCTATACACGCGATGGTTTGAGTTCGGCACCTTCTGCCCCATCTTCCGCACGCACGGGCATCGCGACCACAACGAGCTATGGGTCTATGACAAAGTCGAGCCAATCCTGGTGCAGTATGACAAGCTGCGTTATCGGCTGATGCCGTATATCTATTCGCTTGCGTGGCGCGTGCACCAGGACGACTACACGATGCAGAGGCCCCTCGTCATGGATTGGCGCGCCGATGCGAAGGTATGGAACATTGGCGACGAGTTCATGTTCGGTCCCGCGCTGCTGGTAAGCCCGGTGCTGAAGCAGGATGCTACGGAGCGCACGGTCTATCTGCCGAAGGCGGAGAAGTGGTACGACTTCTGGACCGGAGCAACCGTAGCCGGCGCGCAGGAGATAGCGGCAGCTGCGCCGCTCGACCGCATGCCGCTCTATGTGCGCGCCGGGTCGATTGTGCCCATGGGCCCGGAGATCGAGTATGCCGACCAGGCGCCGCAAGGGCCGATCGAGTTGCGCGTCTATTCCGGCGCGGATGGCAGCTTTTCCCTGTATGGCGATGAAGGCGACAACTACAACTACGAACACGGCGCACATGCCTTGATTCCCATTGCGTGGTCCGAGTCCAACAAGACGCTCACCATCGGCCAGCGCGAGGGCAGTTACGCCGGCATGCCGAAAGAGATGACCTTCCACATTGTGTGGGTTGGTGCAAACCACGGCGCGGGAGAAGCCGTCGAGTCAGCCGCGGATCGCACCGTCGTCTACACCGGCGCTGCCATTGATGTGCACGCCCAGTAGCTTTCCGCGCCATCGTTCGCGGCTTCGGAATGTTGCCAGCTAGGTTCCGCAGAAGGTCTGACTCACCCGCTCTTCGGGCCGCGCCGGCAGCCTGTATCGTTCCAGGCACGGCCGCTCATCGTATGGGTGAGCCAACACCTCGAGCATCCGCTCAAAGGGCTGAAAATCCTCGCGCAATGTGGCGGCGGCCAGTGCTTCCTCGACCAGATGATTGCGCGGAATGTAAATCGGATTCACCCGGCGCATGGACTCCGCGCGAGCCTGCGCCTCCACTTGCTCCTGCTGCAGCCGCGCACGCCACACGGCCGCCCAGGCCTCGTACGCCGCGGGCTCCGTGAACAAGGCGCGCACCGCCAGGTCCGCAGCTGGGGCGGCAGCGGCGTCGCTCAAACGCCGGAAAGTCAGCGTAAAATCGGCATGGTTTGCCGCCATACGCGCCAGCAGGTCTTCGGCCAGGGCGGCATCGCAATCCAGAGCGGTGAACAGGCCCAGCTTGCGGCGCAGCCCGTCGAGATGCGCCCGCATGAACTGCGGCTCAAAGCCACCCAAGGCTGCATTCGCGGACTCAAGGGCAGCCTCTTTGCTGCCCGTCTCTTCCTCAAGGATTGTCAGCATCGCCTCGGCCAGCCGCGTCAGGTTCCAAAGCGCCGCATTCGGCTGGTTGCCATACGCATATCGTCCGCGATGATCGATGGAACTGAAGACAGTAGCCGGGTCAAACGCCTCCATGAAGGCGCACGGCCCGTAGTCGATCGTTTCGCCGGAGATCGCCATGTTGTCTGTATTCATCACGCCATGCACAAAGCCCAGCAGCATCCACTGCGCCAGCAGTTGCGCCTGCCCCGCGATGACCGCATCCAGCAGCGCCCGGTAAGGTTGCGTGCTCTCCGCCGCCAGCGGAAAATGCCGGGCAATCGCATAGTCGGCCAGTACGCGCAAACCCGCAACGTCCCTCTGCGCGGCAAAGTACTGGAAGCTGCCCACACGCAAATGGCTCGCCGCAACACGGGTGAGCACGGCACCGGGCAAAACCGTTTCGCGATACACCTGCTGCCCGGTGGTCACCGCGGCCAGGGTGCGCGTGGTCGGCACGCCCAGCGCGGCCATGGCCTCGCTGACCAGGTACTCGCGCAGAACGGGGCCCAGCGCGGCACGGCCATCGCCCCGTCGGCTGAAGGGCGTAGGGCCGGAGCCTTTGAGGTGAATGTCATAGCGAATCCCGTCGCTTCCCGTCACCTCGCCCAGCAGGTTCGCGCGGCCATCCCCAAGCTGAGGCACAAAGTGGCCGAACTGGTGCCCGGCATAAGCCATCGCCAGCGGCTCGGAGCCCTCCGCCACTCGGTTGCCCGCCAATATTTCCACACCCTGCGGGCTCGCCAACTCCAGCGGATCCAGCCCCAGCTGCACGGCCAACGGCTCATTCACCTTGACCAGGCGCGGAGCCGCGACCGGCGTCGGATTCACCCGCGCGTAGAAATGCTCCGGCAGGCGCGCGTAGCTGTTCTCAAATCGGAAATGGAGATTGCAGGGGTCCGCCTCGGAGACGGACGGCGAGACGATTGGGGAAGGATCAAAGGAACTCATCGTTGATTGGATGCGGCGGGGGCGCATTGGATGCTGCACCTGCGCAATTGGCCATATTCATCTGTAGCTGCTCGCCAATCAAGGTGCCAGCCTCCTGTGCCACCGAGAGGCTGGCGCGGACCCCGTCATCGTCAAGAAAGTGACGGCCCCAACCGGATATGTCAAACTTGAGTTGCGGTCAGGATGCAAGCCCCACGAGAAACATTCCCGTCGAGCGCACCACCCCGCGATCCGCACCAATCATCACCGCATTCCCAAAGGGCCTGTAGCTCAACGGTTAGAGCAGGGGACTCATAATCCCTTGGTTGGGGGTTCAAATCCCTCCGGGCCCACCAAACCTTCCTCTGTTTTCCATCCGCAGCCAGAATTCGCGGGGCTGTTGCAGGAGCGCGCCCGGGCAGTGCGTCCGAAACTCCGGGTCGCCTGATTGGCAACACGCACGCGTCGTCACCCTGAAGATGCGCCCGCTTTCGCCGGAATCTGGCTTAGAAAACCCCTTGTCCCACGGCCAGTGCATTGGCCCGCTCGCGGGCTTGCTGCGCATCCGCAGACCGGCCAGCTGCCTCCAGCATCTGCGCCAATTCGTTCCACCGATCTGCCGAGCCGCCGTCCAGCCGCACCGCCTCCTGCGCGAACGCAACCGCCTGAGGCAGCCGCCCAAGCATGCTGCTGGCCACTGCCCGGCCATCGGCAATATCAGCATACAATCGCGGAGCCTGAGCTTCCGCGCCATGGCGGTAGGGGCTGTGCGTTTCGGCTTCGGAGTACGCCTCCAGGGCCGCGTCAGGATCCTTCAGCGCAATCTCCACCTGGGCCAGCGCCATGTTCGGACCCAGCGGACTCACGGAGAGACTCGCGGCGTGCTGAAAGGCATGCTCTGCCTCCCGCATCCGTCCCTGCAACGTGTAGATGCGGCCCAGCGCAAACCACGCGCCGTCGGACTCACTCACCGCCAGAGCCTCGCGATATTCCGCCTCCGCCTTGTCCACCATGCCCTCACGCATGTAGATCTGCGCCAGCGACAGGCGCACGTTTGGATCGTACGGGTACAGCGCCTTGGCCTGCAGCAGCGCAGCCTCAGCTTCGTCCCCGCGACTGAGCGCGAGCAGCATTCCGCCGGCGTTTGTGTAGTAGTCGTAGAGCTGTTTCCGCGAGGCAGATTGGGGAGCCGCAAAAGCCTGCGTATCGCAGTCGATCTGCAGGCGGTCAATCCAGGCGCGATTCGCTTCCGTATTGCGCACCAGCACCAGCGAAACCTCGTCCATGTACACCGGCCGCCAGTTCGCGCTGTGGCAGAATGCAGCCACATTCTCACGCCCCACGGCGCGGGGTGCTGCCTCTTCCAGCAACAGAACATTGATGCCCCATTTGTCCGCCGCGGCCTGCCATGCGGGCACCTCCGCGGCCTGCCCCAGCAGGTTGCGTTCCGTCACCAGCACATCCGGCGCCAGATGATCGAAGCGGCCATCGATGAAGTCCGGGTATTGCGGGCCCAGTCTCCATGCGGCAAATCCGCCCAGGCCGTATTCCTCATAGATATTACCCGGCAACTGCTCGCGGCGAATGAAGCTTGCGGCTCGCTCGGGAAACCATGACGCTTCTCCAGCGCCGAAAGCCATCTGGCTTTGGAAGACCACATGCGTGCGATTGGAGACGAAGTCCACCGTGTGCAGCAGAGTGACGATGGCGACGATGCCGATAAGCACCCATCGCGCGCCATCGCGAGTTCTTCGGTATTGCGCGCCAGAGCCTTCGCGAAAAACATCTTCCAGAATGCTTGCGCCGAGGATCACAGTGGCCACGCAAAACAACGCAATGTAGCGAGCGTGCTGCAACGAGAGATAGAGCACTGCAGCTTGCAAAATTGCGACACCAAACTGCCTGCGCCAAGCGGCCAGAATAACCACGACGACGGCGGCGAGCATAAGCCAGCTAAAGCCGTTCTCCGCATGACGAAAATCCACAAGCTGCTTCAGCAGATGCCCGTTCAGCGGCACGGAGAGAAACTCTCCAATCAGCGAAGAGGTGCTGTATGTCCCTTGCTGGTGCGGGCCAAGCCCTGAAAGAACAAACGAGGCATCATAGATCCGCGCTCCCCAGGGATTGAGCAGGGTCACAGCGATGGTTGCGGCCAGCCACGGCCAGGCACTTCTTAGTCGTTGGCGTGCGGCGCTGCGTCGCTCGGCAAAGAACATTTCACTCGCATCAAGCAGCAGATACGCGACAATCACGGCGAGACCAAGAATGAATCCCGGATGCAGGTTGACCCACAGCAGCATCGTCACCGGCAGAATCCAAAGCCGTCGCGCACCGCCGCGTTGAAAAGCCCATAGCTCGCCAAAAAACACGGCGAGAAAGACGATATTGAACAAGTCGGCTCGCGGACTGATACGAAAAGCGATGGGCTCGATCGCGCACATCGCCAGTGCAGTAGCCGGCAGCGTGCGCGCGCGCATCAGGTAGCCGATTGTCCCCACGCAGGCCAGCGCGCAGAACCAGCTCAGCGCGACGCATCCGCCAACCTTTGCGATCAGATAGAGAATCACTCCGGCAAACGGAGGGTAAATCCACGGCCTTCCCGCAGCCGTATAGGAGAGCACGTCCACGCTGGGAATGCTGTGGTGCTCGATAACATAGCGGCCCGTCGCAATGTGCCAGCCCATGTCGGAGTCGGCCACGGTCCGAAGACCCGCGGCGAGCCCATTCGCCAACACCAGAATCAGCAGCACCCAAATGGCGATGCGCCACGACCGATCCGCTGCAGGCCGGCTATAATTCGTAATATATTGCGGCGAATTCATCTTGCCTGCAAGCCTATCAAATAGCCGACCGACCCGCTGCAAAGCCTCACGCGAAGGTCGTAGTAGCGTCGTCTGTCGTCGTCACCTGCTGGATGAAAAGGTACAACACCTTGGGTCCAATGTCCGTTACCGCATCCCCAGGCTGTGCTCCGCTCTTCATCCACGCGAGAAGAAAAAGCAACGGAATCCACCCGCGAGAACTGTTTTCCACCCGCGCTCCAATCCGGTTCAACGCCCGCGAAAAGTGAAAAGGCAGCATCACCGGCTCAGACTTCAGCGTGGCCGGATCCTCGCAGTGCACCGGATCGGACGTCACCAGGTACTCGCGGCAAACCAGCGGCCGCATCGGGTGAATCGAGCACGATTCCTCTTCAAGGAACGGGCAGGCAACGCGCTGGTACAGGTAGTCCAGCGCCAGTTGTCGCGCAGAGTCGGTCTCCGCCAGCCAGTCGCCCGTGACCATTCGATCGATCAGCCCGCCTGCGGCCAGTTTGCGCAGTCCCTGGTCAAAGCGCGCAGCCAGCTCCCGCTGCCGATCCTCAGGAAGAGTCTGAATCCACGCGCCCAGAGCCTCCGCTTCAAAAATGCTGATGGGCACCATCTGCCGGCAGCATGCTCCGCAGCCGGCGCGGCAGGAAACCGTTCGCCCTCCCTGCTGCAACTGCTCCCCTACCTCTCCAATCAAGGCGCTGTCCAGCGACTGCAACACGGGCAGTAACTGCGTCAGGTTCGTCTCCCCGGCGGGCACTTGCGCGGACATTCGCATCTGTCCCTCTCCAACGGCGAGGGAGAACTCAACAACGACGGTCTCATCTTCTGCAGGCAGCATAGACCGAGATTATATCTCCCGGCCTGCGGGGGATTCGCGGCAACCTTCGGCAAAGCGCCATGGAACCGCAACATGTACACACAACCTCTCCGTCATCAACGGAGGCGGCCGCTCGGTGGAGCAATCCGCAGCGCGGTCTTGCTGGTTGCCGCCACATCGTTCGCGCATCGTTCATGCTGTCGTGGTGCAGCGCATCGCTCCCCGTGACTGCCATCACTGCACGCAAGCGCCGATGCGCCTAGGATAACGCCGGTCTTGTGGAAGTTCGCGCAAGGTAGTCTGCCGGCGCAGTACGCCCGGCGGCTCCTGCTTGAATCTCCGGTAAGCCGCTGCATCGTGTTGCAGGAAAATGGCTTATGCAAGCCGACCGCGTTGATGACGCGTGAGGGCAAAAGGCGATGAGCTGGACGGACGAGTACGCGGCCAAACGCATGAGCGCGGCTGAGGCATTGCAGGCCGTTCGGTCGGACGACAGAATCTGGATTCAGTCCGGATGCGGAACGCCGACCGTTCTGGTAGACGCGCTCGTCGGCAGGGCGTCTCAGTTGCACAACGTTGAAGTTGTGCACATGATGACCCTGGGCAGCGCCGACTACACGCGCCCGGAGTTCGAAGGCCACTTCCGTCACCGTGGTCTCTTTCTCGGTGCCAATGTGCGCGAGGCCGTAGCCGCTGGCCGAGCCGATTACACACCCATTTTTCTCAGCGAGATTGAAGGTCTTTTCCTCAGTGGCCAGCTCCCGCTCGACGTGGTGCTGATGCAGGTTTCCCCGCCCGACGCGCATGGCTTCGTCAGCCTCGGCACCACTGTCGACTGCACGCAGACCGCCGCCCGCTGCGCGCCCATTCTGATCGCCGAAGTGAATGAGAAAATGCCTCGCACCCACGGCGATACGCAGATCCACATCAGCCACATCAACGCGCTGGTTGAGAGCAGCCGCCCACTCCAGGAAGTATGCACGGAGCCCTTTACCGAGATGCACCTGCGCGTAGCCCGCAATGTTGTAACGCTCATTCCCGACGGCGCAACGCTGCAGACAGGCATCGGTGGCATCCCCGACGCGGTGCTCACATGCCTGGGCGAAAAGCAGGACCTCGGCATCCACACCGAGATGTGCTCCGATGGCGTCATTGAGCTGATGGAATCCGGCGTCGTCAACGGCGAGCGCAAGACGCTCCATCGCGGCAAGGCCGTGCTTGCTTTTGTACTCGGCACGCGCCGTCTCTTCGACTACATCCACGACAACTCCAGCTTCGAGTTCCGCTCCATCTCCTACACCAACGACCCCTTTGTCGTGGCCCAGAACGATCGCATGGTGGCCATCAACTCTGCCCTGCAGGTGGACCTGACCGGCCAGGTCTGCGCCGACTCGCTCGGCATCAAGCCTTACTCCGGATTTGGCGGACAACTGGACTTCATTCGCGGCGCGGCCCGATCCAAAGGCGGCGTGCCCATCATCGCGTTGCCCTCCACTGCGCTGGCCGGCGCTGTCTCGCGCATTGTGCCTGTTCTTGAGCCCGGCGCCGGCGTCGTCACCTCGCGCGCCGATGTCCACTACCTCGTCACCGAGCACGGCATCGCCTACCTGCACGGCAAAACACTGCGCGAGCGCGCCCAAGCACTCATCGCCGTCGCCGACCCCAAGTTCCGGCCAGAGCTGGAAGTGTTTGCCCAGCGCTCGCATTATCTTGAGCAGCACAAAGCTGTCATCGCCTGAGTCTTCGCGCCAATTCACAAGGAGGTCCACAATGCCGATCGACAAGCCAGTCCGGGACAACGTAAAGCCAGACCGCGGCCAGTTGCGCATTGACGGCAACGAGTGCAAGGGCTGTGCCCTTTGCGTCGATGCCTGCCCGCTCGGGGTCATCGCCATGAGCGAGGCGCTCAACCACTACGGCTATCGCACCGCGACTTATTCCGGCCATGGATGCACCGGCTGCGGCGTCTGCTACATGGTCTGCCCCGAGCCCGGCGCCATCACCGTTCTGCACCTGGTAGCGCACGCCGCCACCACTTCTCAAGGAGCCATTTCATGCGCAAGCAACTGATGAAGGGCAATGAGGCCATCGTGCGCAGCGCCATCCTCGCCGGCTGCCGCGCCTTCTACGGATATCCCATCACCCCGGCCAGCGAAATCACCGAGGCAGCCGCAGTGCTCATGCCCCAGGTCGGCGGCGTCTTTGTGCAGGCGGAAAGCGAAGTGGCGGCTATCAACATGCTCTACGGCGGCTCATCCGCCGGCGTGCGCTGCATGACCGCCTCCAGCGGCCCCGGCATCAGCCTCATGCAGGAGGGCATCAGCTACATGGCCGGCGCGGAGCTGCCCTGCGTCATCGCCGACATTACCCGCGGCGGCCCCGGCCTCGGCAACCTCGGCTCCGAGCAAAGCGACTACCACCAGGTGGTCAAGGGCGGCGGCAACGGCAACTACAAAACCCTCGTCCTCGCGCCCCACTCCGTGCAGGAGATGGCCGATCTCACCGCCTGGGCCTTTGATCTCGCCGACCGCTATCGCAACCCCGTCTTTCTCATGGCCGACGGCTTTGTCGGGCAGATGATGGAGCCGGTCGAGTTCCCCGACCATGCCATCGCTCCTCAGCAACCCGCCTGGGCCGTTGCAGGTACCCGCGAAACCCGCGCCAACCTCATTACCTCGCTGCACATGGGCTCTGAAGCGCTGGAGCATCACGTCCGACACCTCGAAGACAAATACCGCATGGCCGAGCAGCACGAGGCCCGCGCCGAGAGCTGCTTTACACGCGACGCCGAGATCGTCCTCGTCGGCTACGGCATCGTCGGCCGCATCCTCAAGGCGGTCGTCGCCGAGGCCCGCAAGGCCGGTCTGCGCGTTGGTCTGCTTCGCCCCATCACCCTCTATCCCTTCCCCGTGGCCCACTTCCGCCAGCTGGCTCGCACGGCACGCGCCTTTGTCGTCGTCGAAATGAGCACCGGCCAGCTCGTTGACGATGTTCGTCTGGCCCTCAACGGCGCCTGCCCCGTCGAGTTCCTCAGCCGCGTCGGCGGCAATGCGCCCACCCACGAAGAGGTCTACGCTCTGGTCGAGCGTTTGGCACGGGAGATGTCCCTCAACCTCGAAGAAATCGGGGTGGCTCATGCCTGACCGAACGATTCCCGACCTGACGATTCTCAACCCGGCCGACCCCGAGACCGCCATGCCCGACTACGAAATCGCCCACGGCCGCCCAAAGTCCATGTACGCACACTTTGACCGCAAGGAAGACCTCCAGCACACCACCCACTACTGCCCCGGCTGCGGCCACGGGCAGGTACACAAAATGCTCGCTCAGGCCATCGACGAGCTGGGCATTCAGGACCGCACCGTGCTCATCAGCCCCGTCGGCTGCTCCGTCTTCGCCTACTACTACTTCGATGTGGGCAACGTGCAGGCCGCGCACGGCCGCGCCCCCGCCGTGGCCACGGCCATCAAGCGCAGCCGCCCCGACAGCATCGTCGTCAGCTACCAGGGCGACGGCGATCTCGCCGCCATCGGCTCGGCGGAGATTCTGCACGCCGCCAACCGCGGCGAGCCCATCTCCGTCATCTTCGTCAACAACGCCATCTACTCCATGACCGGTGGGCAAATGGCCCCCACCACGCTGCTCGGCCAGCGCTGCACCACCTCGCCCGGTGGCCGCAATCCACTCACCGACGGCTACCCAATCCGCATGAGCGAGCTGCTGGCCACGCTTGACGCCCCGGTCTACATTGAGCGCGTCGGTCTCGGCGACAACCGCCAAATCGCCCACGCCCAGCGCGCCATCCGCCGCGCCGTTGAAAACCAGACACGCCGCCTCGGCTTCTCCCTCGTTGAGGTGCTCTCGCCCTGCCCCACCATCTGGAAGATGTCGCCCGTCGACGCCCAGCACTGGGTCAAGGACGTCATGGAAAAAACCTACCCGCTCGGCGTCCTGCGCGACCACACCCAGCAGGCCACGCCCCGCCCTGCGCCAACGCCGCCGCCCACGCTTGACCAAATCCCCGCCATCCTCGGCATCGAATCCGGCACCCTCACCGACCCGCACGTGCGCCTGCACCGGCGCAGAAAGAACATCGACCTGGCCGTCCGCGTGGCCGGCTTTGGCGGTCAGGGAGTGCTGCTGCTGGGCGAGGTGCTGGCCGAGGCCGGCCTCGACGCCCACCTTGAAGTCAGCTGGCTGCCCTCCTACGGCCCGGAGATGCGCTCCGGCACCTCCAACTGCCACGTGCGCCTGGCCACGGAGCCCATCGACTCGCCCCTGGTCACCGCCCCGCGCATCCTCGTCGCCATGAACGAGCCCTCGCTGCGCAAGTTTGACCTCAGCGTCAGCCCCGGCGGCTGGGTCATATACAACGGAGGCGCTTTTCCGCCCGAGCTCGAGCGCCCCGGCGTGCACGTTCTGGCCCACCAATTCACCCACGAGGCCGACGAGCTGGGCGACCCCCGCGCCACCAACATGGTCATGCTCGGCGCACTGCTGGAGTTGACATCGGTGCTCACCCCCGAAGCCATCCACGAGGCCCTGCGCCGCCTCGTCAAACACCCCAAGTGGGTAGAACTGGACGAGCGCGCCCTAACCCGGGGCCGCGAAATCGCCCGCCAATCGCTGGCTGCCGAAAAAGCCGCGGAAAAGGCCAGAAAAATGGTGGCCGAGCTCTGCCCGGCGGGGTGAAGCAGAAGTGGAACGCTGGGCGGGATGCCGGTAAACGCTTTCCCTGGTTTGTTCCCGGCAATGGAACAGATAAGAGAATATTCGAATCCGGCATCGTGAGATAAGCAACATTGAGCTTGGAATCGACAGCGATGGCTGGGATAGGCGAAGGCGTTTTTTCCGATACAAGTACAACCTGTCCCGGAATATCCGTAATAGTGAACCCGGTCGGTGTGGCTGTTACCAGCGCCCATCCGTCCTGTACGACTAACGGCGGAGCACCGACCTGGTTTTTGCTTTTCAGGTTAGAGCTTGCGAGAGTTGCAGTGTAGGCTTGTACCGGCGCACTTTGGACTACGTGCGTTCCTACGCTGGAAACCAAGTTCGACGCAAGTGGGGTGTAGATGCCACCCGGCTTGACGGTGCTGGGATTGATCTCGTCTGCATACACGTTTCCGCTCGTATCGACGGAAGTTGCAACCAATTGGTTCACTGAATCGCTGAATCCAAGGGCGACGATCGTCTTGCCTGTGACCGGCTCGGTCGCTACAACGCTCATTGGATTTGTGCCCACCTCTGTAAGAAAGCCCCCGCCACCGACCCACAGCACACCCCCTGAGGTCAATGCAACAGATGTCGGATGTCCGCCTACGGCGACAGTGGCCGTTGCCGTACCGGAAGTCAGGCTAACCTGAGTTACGGTGCCATCTGTGTAGGGTGGGCGCGACAAATGCCAGCCCTGTTCCTGCCTTTGTTCTTCCAGTCCGTTGCCACCCCGCCTGACGAAGGGTCGCTCACCTTTACGGACCCGGAAAACCAAAGGCCCCCGTAAAACTTCCCAAAAAATCTTCCCCAACCCTGCCGAGAATTATTCCCCAAAAGCGCACAATCAAAGCAGTCGTCAAGAGGGCAAATTCCATGGCAGAAGACATCCGAAAAATCGTCCCGGCTTACCCCCGCGTCGAAGCGCCAAGAAGTGCAACAAAAGCGCACAAAAGACGCATGGTAACCACCCAGCAACACTAATCCCATCAACGACATAGAAGGAGATTTCCGCAAAACAACCCCACCCCCCCCTTTTTTAGGCAAAGGCGTGGATGGAACCTGGGCCGCGCCACGGTGACTCCAACCGCCGATGCAGGCCGCCTCTACTCGTTTCCGCCCCAGCGGTACAGTTGAAACTCCCGAATCCCAGCCTCCGCCGTCGTCGACAGCAGATTCAGCCGCACCCAGCTTGCCGTCACTGGCGGAAAGCTGTCGATCTTGGTATGTCCGATGGCTTCCCCTTGCGCCACGGCCCGCCAGGCCTTGGTCTGCTCGTCGCGCACCTCGATCGCGTACTTTTCCACCCGCTGCCCATCGTTCAGCCACTCCATCGTCAGCGCGTGGTCAAAGGTTACGGGATGGTCGAAGGCCACCTCCAGCACGGCATGGTGCGAGCCCGCCGGAGCGCTCCAGAAGCTGTCCGGATTCCCGTCCACGGCGGCTGCCCCATCGGCCGACGTGGTGACTGCGTGCTGCGTGACCAGGTTGCCGGTCCGCCGCGCCTTCAGTGCCGCACCAAACTCCTGCAGGCGCGCCACATCCGTCTCTGGCAGCAGGCCGCGACGGTCCGGCGCCAGGCCCAGCATCAGTTGCGCGCCCCGGCCCACCGTGTGGTCGTAGGTCTCCAGCAGCTCCGGCACGCTCTTCAGCGAGGCCTCGTCGTTGGGATGCCAGAACCAGTGCTCCTTGCGCAGCGGCGTGTCGGCCTCCACCGGACGCCAGCGCCGGTAGCCATGCCGGTCGATCACATCCCAGTTTTCGTACTCCACAAAGCCGCTTTCATTGCCCACCCAGCGCGCGTCGCCGTACTCAAACAGCCCGGTATCGGCGAAGACCACCGTGTTCGGCTGGTAGGTGCGCAGCGTCTCCACAATCCGCTTGAAGTCGTAGACGTGCCCCGCGCTGCCGGCCCCGTCCAGCCAGAACTCCACCAGGTCGCCGTAGCGCGTGGCCAGCTCCTCCAGCTCCGCGTTGTAGTAGCTGTCGTAGGCCGCCTGGTCCTTGTAGCGCGGGTCATGGCGGTCCCACGGCGACAGATACACGCCAAAGCGCAGCCCATACTTCCGCGCCGCCCGCGCCACTTCGCCCACCACGTCGCCCTTGCCCCCGCGCCACGGGCTGGCCTTCACGCTGTAGTCGGTCTGCTCGGTCGGCCACAGGCAGAATCCGTCGTGATGCTTGGCCACCAGCACCACATACCGGGCCCCGGAGGCGCGAATCGCCCGCATCCACTGCTCCGCGTCAAACTCCGTCGGATTGAAGCTGGCCGGGCTCGCCGTTCCATCGCCCCACTCGCGATCCAGAAACGTGTTGGTGGAGAAATGCAGAATTACCCCAAACTCCAGATCCTGCCAGGCCACCTGATAGGGCGCTGGGCGAATCTCCCCACTCGACTCGCCATTCTGCGCCTGCCCAGCCAATGCGCACACCATCGCCGCCAGCACCAACGCTGCAAACCATCTCCGCTTCATCGCACTCTCCCGAACGTCGCGCCACCATTATCCACGGCGGCCACCGGCGCCGGCCAGTCCTGCGTTTGTTCCGCCGCCGGGCTGCGCGTAGACTCTTTAAGGATGCCATGCCGATTCCCCACCGTTCGGCATCCCTCAGGAGCAGCCTTTTGCCGGAACCGCCCGCAGCAGCCAACTTCGACCCCGCCAATCTAGACCCCGCCAGCCCAGCCGATTGGGAGCAGTTCCGCCTGCTCGCCCACCAGGCCCTCGACGAAGCCATTTCCTTTGTGCGGGATGTGCGCAATCGTCCGGTCTGGCAGCCGGTTCCGGAGGCCGTCAAAGCGCACCTCGCCGCTCCGCTGCCCGTCCAATCCACAGCACTCGGCGAGGTCTACGAAGACTTCCGCGCGAACATCCTGCCTTATGCCACGGGCAACATCCATCCCCGCTTCTTCGGCTGGGTGCACGGCAGCGGCCAGCCCGGTAGCCTGATCGCCGACCTGATGGCCTCGGCCATGAACAGCAACTGCGGCGGACGCGACCACGGCGCCATCTACGTCGAGCGCGCAGTCCTCAACTGGTGCAAGCAGCTGGTCGGCTTTCCCGCGGAAGCCAGCGGCCTGCTTGTCTCCGGCACCTCCATGGCCAACCTGGTCGCGGTCAACGTGGCGCTCCACCACGCCGCGCCGGACATCCGCAGGCAGGGCCTGCTCGCCCATCCCCGCCAGCTCGTCGCCTACGCATCCAGTGAGGCGCACAGCTCCGTAGGCCGCGCCCTGGAGGTGCTCGGCCTGGGCTCGGCAAACCTCCGCCGCATCCCCGTCACCGACCAATTTCAAATCAACCTCGACCTCCTGCAGCGGGCCATTGCAGCGGACCGCGCTCTTGGCCTTGAGCCTTTCTGCATCGTTGGTTGCGCCGCCACCGTCAACACCGCCGCCATCGACGACCTCCAGGCGCTGGCCCAAATCGCCCGCTGCGAAAACCTCTGGTTCCACGTCGACGGTGCCTTTGGCGCGCTGCTCTGCCTCAGCGACCAGCTCCGTTCGCGCCTCGCCGGTATCGAGCAGGCAGACTCAGTGGCCTTTGACTTTCACAAGTGGGCCCACGTGCAATACGACGCGGCCTGCGTGCTGGTCCGTCGACCCGGAGCCCAGCGCGACACCTTTTCCATGCGTCCCGTCTACCTTGAGGCGCAGGAGCAGGGACTCGGAGCCGGCGCCGTCTGGCCCTGCGACCTTGGCCCGGAGCTCTCCCGCGGCTTTCGCGCTCTCAAGGTCTGGTTTGCCCTCAAGCAGCACGGCACGGAAAAACTCGGCCAGATGATCGAGAAAAACGTCCGCCAGGCCCAGTACCTCGCCGCCCGCATCGCTGCGGACCCCGGCATGGAGCTGCTGGCACCGGCAAATCTCAACATCGTCTGCTTCCGCCTGCTCGCCCCCGGCATGGACGAGGCTGCGCTCAATGTCTTCAACAAGCAACTCGTGCAGGACGTGCAGTTGGCCGGCATCGCCGCGCCCTCCACCAGCCGCCTCCACGGCCGGCTCGCCATCCGCGTGAACCTCACCAATCACCGCACGGAAGATTCCGACCTCGATCTGCTGCTCTCCGCGCTCAACCTGGCCGCCGCAAAACGCCTCGGAGCGGCCTGAACCATGAGCAGCCTCCGCATCTCCGCCAGCCTCCATCGGACCCTCAGCGCGCACGCCGAGCAAACCTACCCCCACGAGTGCTGCGGCATCCTGCTCGGCAGCCAGGACAGCGACTGCTGGCACATCGAAACCGCTCTGCCCGCCGCAAACGCCAGCACGGGATGCACCCACAACCGCTACACGATCGCTCCGCCGCAGCTCGTCCGGGCCCTGCGCGAAGCCCGCCGCCGCGGTCTCGACATCGCCGGCTTCTACCACTCCCACCCCGGCCAATCCGCCCACTGGTCCCGCACGGACCTGGACCAGGCCCACTGGCTGGGCTGTATCTATCTCATCGTCGCCGTTGACCAGGGGCGGGCGACGGGGATCAACAGCTTTCTGCTGTGCAGTAGCAGCCCGGAAGACAAGCGCTTCGAGCCCCAGTTCATGGAAGTAGATGAGGTCCCCGCGCCACTTTCAAGCATCCGAGTTGTCAATCCGTGAGTCCAATCTCTCCATGAGGAAGGCGACATGACCATGCCTGCCCAAGACGCACAGCCACTGCCCGAGCTCTCTACCAACGAGCTGTCGCGCTACGCCCGCCACATCACCCTGCCCGAGGTCGGTCTCGAAGGCCAGCGGAGGCTCAAGGCCGCGCGCGTGCTCTGCGTGGGCACTGGCGGTCTCGGTTCACCCTTGCTGCTCTACCTTGCCGCGGCCGGCATCGGCACCCTTGGCCTGGTCGACTTCGACATCGTGGACGCCAGCAACCTGCAGCGCCAGATCATCCACTCCACCCTCGATCTGGGCCGTAAAAAGCTCGACTCCGCCGCGGAAAAGCTCACCGCCCTCAACCCCGACCTCAACGTCGTCAAGCACGACACGATGCTCTCCAGCGCCAACGCCCTTGAGATATTCAAGGACTACGACATCATCGCCGACGGCACGGACAACTTCCCCACCCGCTACCTCGTCAACGATGCCTGCGTGCTCAGCGGCAAGCCCAACGTCTACGGCTCTATCTTCCGCTTTGAGGGCCAGGCAAGCGTCTTTGCAACAGAGCAGGGCCCCTGCTACCGCTGCCTCTATCCTGAGCCGCCACCGCCGGGGCTCGTTCCCACCTGCGCCGAGGGTGGCGTCCTCGGCATCCTCCCCGGTCTCGTCGGCGTCATCCAGGCTACGGAAGTGATCAAGCTCATCCTCGGCAAGGGAACCTCGCTCGCCGGCCGGCTTCTCCTCGTCGACGCCCTCGACATGCGCTTCCGCGAGCTCAAGCTCCGCAAAAATCCCGAATGCCCCGTCTGCGGCGTCAACCCCACTGTCACCCAACTCATCGATTACCAGCACTTCTGCGGCATCGCCCCGGAGCCCAAAATCGCCCCATCCGAGAAGAACGGCATTCCCCAAATCTCCGTGAAGGAACTCAAGCACCGCCGCGACTCCGGCGACGACTTCTTCCTGCTCGATGTCCGCGAGCCATTTGAGTTCCAGATAGCCGAAATCGGCGGCACGCTCATCCCCCAGAACGATGTCCCCCATCGGCTCGGCGAAATCCCCCGCGACCGCGAAATCGTCGTCCACTGCAAGGGCGGCGGCCGCAGCCAGAAAATCGCCGAGTTGCTCCAGCAGCAGGGCTACACCCGGGTCTCCAACCTCGCCGGCGGCATCCTCGCCTGGAGCGACGAAATCGACTCCTCCGTGCGGAAGTATTAGGGCGCTACTTCACCGTCCCGCTTGCCCCCGCGCCATCAGCACATACGAGTCGTCCCCCCTGCCTTCCCGCGTCACCACGGCCCAGCCCGGCGTGCGCTCCAGCGTGTAGATCAGCGGTGTGTGCGCCGCAAACAGCACGTGGTCGATTCCGTCTTCCTGCAGAACTTCCAGCGGGCGCACAATCTGGATCGCTTCCATGTACTTCGCCACAACCCCGTGGTGCTCGAAGGTGTCCATCCGAGCGTCGATGTAGTCCGGCTTTGACTCCAGCGCCATCACGCCCCCCAGGTTGGCCGCGTTGAAGGTTCGCCACCGCGGGTCGAGCGAGCGAATCGTCTCCATCGGAAAATCCGCCCTGAAGCCCTGTTGCAGAGCCGCTTCGCCTGGAAAGATATACAGAATCACCGCCAGACTCCCCGCCGCCATCAGCGCATTCATCGCCGGAATGGTTGCCTGCCCCCCGGTCTCCACGCTGAAGCTGCGCACCAGGTCCACCGTCAGGTACGGCATCGCAATCACCGCGGCAAGCACCGCAAACCGCATGTGCGAGAAGGCCGCATACCAGGCAAACAACAGGAAGACGATCTCAAACAGCTTCCACTTCCGTCCCCGCACCAGGTTTGCCACCACCATGGCCACCAGGCATCCCATCGCCACCCGGCCCACGGCGGAGCCCAGTTGCATCGGTTGCCACTCCTCCACCACGGCCACGTTCAGCTGCTGGTTCATCAGCATGTCAAATGGATACAGCACCAGGCGCCACCCATAGGGATTCACCAGCAGCGCGGCAACCGTCGCCACAAAAACCAGCACCCAACGTCTCACCGTGCCCGGCCCAGGCTTCGCCTGTTCCAGCGACCCTGCGGAGAAGCCAAACCCGCTGCCCAGCAGGTAAGCGCCCAGCAAACTCAGCCCGATCAACCAGCTCCCATGCAGGTTTACCCACACCAGAAACAGCGGCGGCAGCAGCCACAGCAGCCGCTCCCCTCCCTGCTCCGCCGCGTCCAGGATCGCCAACTCGGCCGACAGGCAAAGGTAGCCGAACAGAATCGTCCTCGGCCCCGCATTCACCGTCATCAGCAGAAACCCCACGGCCGCGCACCAGAACGCCGCTCCCGCCTGCCGCGTCCTCCACCAGCAGCGCCAGTACACCGCAATCGTGTTGCCTGACAGCAAAAGCCACGTCGACACCCACAGCCCGCTCAAATGAAATGCCTTGTATGCGGCCCACAGCGGCACCTCCGCCAGCCATTCCGGGTCCATCCAGGGCTCGCCCACCACCGTAAACGCATACGGCTCCACGCGAATAAAGTGATGCGTGCTGACCAGAATCCGCGCATTCGCCAGATGCCACCACACATCCGGATCGCGCACCATCTCCGTGTTTGTCCGCAGCGCCTGCGTCATCAGCACCGGCAGCAGCGCCAGCAGGGCGACATTCATCAAATGTCGCGAGCAGATCCGCGCCAGCACGCTCCTGCGCGGTGCCGCAGCTTCCACCCCACTCTGCTCTGAAGCCGGGAGATCCTGACTGCCTGGGTTCGTGTTCATTCCCCTGAGCTTAGCGAATGCGCCTCACCACGACAAGCAGAATGCCGATCCTCGCTCCCAACCCCCGCCAAATTCCATCCACTCCGCACCCCTCGGCGATAATGGTCTGCAAGAAAGGGAAGCTCGTGACCGCAGACACGCAAAACTCCGCAGCCCACCTCGACCGCTTGCGCCACGTCTACGAGTTCCTGCAATCGGAAAGCACCCTCGTGCTCTCCACCCTCGGCGACGACAGCCTTCCCCACTCCGCGCCTCTCTTCTACCTTGTCTCCCATCCGCTTGACCTGTTCTGGCTCTCCTCAGCAGACAGTGCTCACAGCCGCAACCTCCGTACCACCCCCGCCGCTTCCGTTGCCGTCTTCCGCTCCACCTTCCAGTGGCAGCAGATCGCCGGCGTCCAGATGCGCGGCCTCTGCTCGGTCGTCGATGAAAACGACCGGCCCGGCATCCTCTCGACCTACTGCAAGAGATTTCAGCTGGGCAGCCTGCTTTCCCTGGCCATCGCGCGCAGCAAGCTCCATCGTTTCCGCCCCAACTGGCTCCGCTACACCGACAACCACAAGCGATTCGGTTTCAAATTCGAGCTGGATCTGTAACCCAACGAAAAACCCGCACAAAGGCCAACGGCCCCGGCACCGGTAATGTGTCTAATGTTTGCAATGGGGAAGAAAAGAATTGGAGGCGCGGGCAGAACCGAAACTCCCCGCGTGTTAACGCAATGCGCTAAGACGCGTTCGGTTCATTTTTCGGAGATCTGCCGCTGAACTATCCCATCACTGACCGATAAAAGGCGCGCACTCCATTGGGGATGAAATCGGAATCGATTACGCCAGCTTGGATTCGACTCAGCACATCGGGAGAAATGGGTTCTTTGAGCTTTGCCGAACCACTTTCAAGCAGAGACTCAATGTCGGCAACGGCCCTGATCTTCGAAAACCCATAAGAAATCGCCGAATCATGTTTGACAAAAGGGTGATCGCCAGGGATGTGTTGCACGAGTCGCTCTGTCTTCTTTGTGGTGGTTACCATGCAGACTGTAACCACCTCACCTTCGCTGGGAGGCGGCACAATGATCCAGAGATGAAAGTCGTCTTCGTCGCCGTCGCCAGTCAGGAAAGTGTCACCGCACTTAAGCATAAGCGCGAGCTAGCTTTTCTTCGTCGCTCGCGAAGGAATGAAGCTCGCGGAGGACGTGCCTAATATCGTTCTCGCTCTCGCCTCCAGCCTTAAGTATGTCTCGAATCTGGATAGGAATCACGCTCTTGTTGGGGTTCTGCCACTCGGGCAGCTTGTGCACGACATTCTCGATTAGTTCCCAGCGGTTTCGATAGCCGTACTTCTGGAAGATTTCATCCAAGAGATTTTCCTCGGCGCGCGAAAGAGCATCAGTAGGTGCAGCTTTGAGAAGTTTGACTTCGTACTCCCCAAGGGGAGCCGAAATGAACTCCGACCAGACGGGCTTGGGGCGGTCGTCCGTGATTAGATTCAAAACCCGGCTGAGCACCGGACCATTATCCATGGAAACATAGCGGTCTCTAGTGATGGGCACGCCCCAGCGCAAAAGCGCCTCACGATCCGCCAGATACATCAACTTGATCAGTTTGATGTAATGCATTTGGCCGCCGCGGAGACCGAGCAAATAGGCCGCCGTCTGGGTCGCTTGGGCTTCGTCAAACTGTAAATACATACGCACAGACCCCCTAGCGGCCGATTGCCACAACTCTATACCAATTTTGATGCGCTTTCGATGTCGACGGACACTTTTTGTCGCCAAAGTTCCCAGAGCTTGCAACCCACAAACGAGCCGAAAACCGCATACTCGCTACAGTTCCCGTTACAGTGGAGTTTTCATTGGCATGATTTGTCGGGTGTAAGTCTTTGGAATATTGGAGGCGCGGGCCGGGATCGAACCGGCGCATAAAGGTTTTGCAGACCTCTCCCTTACCACTTGGGTACCGCGCCCTGGCAAGGCTGCCTGATTATTCTTGGGGATACCGACCATTCCTACCGTAGCCAACCCGACGTGCGTCGGAGGGCGGAATGGAGCGGGAGACGAGATTTGAACTCGCGACCCTCGCCTTGGCAAGGCGATGCTCTACCACTGAGCTACTCCCGCTTGTTACCTCTCTGAGTATACCGAGCGGGCCGGGGATGGTCAAACTCCCGCCCGTAACCCCGTCTCTTCCAGTGAGATGCCCCAATTTCAGTGCAAATCCACCGCTCTCCCGCAGCCGCTCACGCGCCTACAGCCGCCGTATCCGACACGATCTCACCGTCGCGCACCTGCAGGATTCGATCAGCTATCCCCGCCGCTTCCAGGTTGTGCGTAATCATCAGCACAGTCTGCCCCAACTCACGGTTCGACCGCTGCAGCATCGACAGCACCGCATCGGAGTTCTTCGTGTCCAGGTTGCCCGTCGGCTCGTCCGCCAGAATAATCGCCGGCCGCGTAATCAGCGCCCGCGCAATGGCAACCCGCTGCTGCTCGCCGCCCGACAGCTCCGCAGGACGATGATCCAGCCGTCCCTTGATCCCAAGCATCTCGCTCAGCGAATCCAGGTACGCCCGGTCCAGCGGCGTCTTGGGCCCGCTGATCGTGTGCGCTACCTCAATGTTGCCCATCGCCGTCAAGGCCGGCAGCAGGTTAAACCGCTGAAATACAAACCCAATCCGCTGCTTCCGCAAACGCGTCCGCTCCGCGTCCGGCAGCGAGCCAAAGTCGATGCCGTCAATCATCACCCGGCCCGACGTCGCGTGCGTCAGCCCGCCCAGCAGGTAAAACAGCGTGGACTTGCCCGAACCCGAAGGTCCAACAATGGCCACAAACTCGCCCCGCTTTACGCGGAAGGAGACGCCGCGAACCGCCGGCACTTCAATGCGCCCGGAGCGGTACACCTTGGTGAGGTTTTCGGCCTGAATGATTGATGATTGGTCAGCTTGCACGGTTTGATTGTAAATGGCAGGCCCATGGTCCCGGACATCCACGCCATTCTTTGCGCCTTTCCGGCCCTACTCCAGCCGCAGCGCGCAGTACTCCAGACCCAGCTCCGCGCACAGCGCCTCAACCACCAGCTCGTGGTCTTCCCGCTGCGGCAGGCCCGACACCGTCACCGACCCAACCACCCCAGCCTGCGTCACATGGATGGGAAAGCAGCCCCCATGGGATACAAAGTCGTCCGCCGCAATGCCGTATTTCTCCGTCAGCGTCATGCCCGATTCCTGCAGAGACAGCCCGATGGCGTACGAACTCCGCAAAAACCTAGCCATCAGGTTGCTCTTCCGCCGCACCCACTCCACGTTGTCCGGCGTCGTCCCCGCCATGGCCGCATAGAACAGCGGCTGTCCAAACCGCCGCACATCCACCACCACGGCCAGCTTCCGCGCCTCGGCCATCGTCCGCAGCCGCAGCCCCAGGCTCCAGGCCGCAGCCTCGTCAAAGTGCGTAAAGCGCAACTTCGCTTCCTGCAAGGCAATTCGGGCAAGATCGTCTTTGATACTCACGGCACCCACTCTATCACCGCACACCATGGGCAATACACCGTCAAGGGCAGGGATTCATTCCTTGCGAAACTTGTTCGCCCGGTCAAACTCATCCCGCAGCTCTGGCGTTCGCAGGTTCTCCCGCAGGTGCGCCAACCGCTGCTCCAGCGCGTGCAGGCTGGCCGCAATCGCCTCCGTATTGGTGTAGGCCACGTCGCGCCACATGCTGTACGGCGACGCGCCCAGCCGCGTCATCTCCCGCAGCGCCCGTCCCCCCACCGCCTTCAGCTCCGGAGCGTCGCCCACCGTGTCTTCCAGCAGCGCCGTAAACGCCGTCGCCACAAACTGCGGCAGGTGGCTCACCCACGCCACCAGCTCATCGTGACGCCCGGCGTTCAGGTCCACCATCCGGCACCCAAACCGCTCCACCCAGCCGCGCCACTCCCTGGCCAGCTCGGCGGCATGGTCTGACATCGCAGGCTCTTCCCGGTCGGCGCTCGCTTCTTCTGTTGTAAAGAGCCACACCGCGCCTGGAAAGATCCCTGCATCGGCATTGGCCGCCCCGCTCACTTCCTTGCCCGCCATCGGGTGCCCGGGCAGAAATCCCGCCCGCCCCGCCTGGTTGAACAGACGGTTGCCCGCCGCCGTAATCATGGCCTTGGTGCTGCCCACATCCGTCACCAGTTGCGCCGGCGTCAGCACTCCCGCCAACTGCTCCATCAGGTCCAGAATCGAGTACACCGGCGTCGCCAGCAGCACAACCTGGCTGCCGTAGGCCGCAGTGAAAATGTCGGGAGCAAGCGTGTCGATCGATCCGTTGGCCACAGCCGCCTGGCCTTGTTCGGCTCCGCGGTTCCACCCGACAATTTCGCCGGAAAAACCGGCTTTGCGCAAGGCAAGACCGATAGATGCGCCCAGAAGTCCAGTTCCGAGAATAGCAACGCGCGAGATCATGTGTGTCTCTTAGACTAATGCACCACGGACAGGGAAAGTCATGAAGACGCAGGCAACTGTGAGAGCGGAAACCCACAAAGGCCCGGATTCGCGAATCCGGGCCTTTTCGTATGCGTGTCAGGGATGCCTAGATCGTCCGCCCCACCGCCGGCGCAATCACCCGTAGCTCGTTCACCAGCTTGGCAAACTCCTCAGGAAACAGCGTCTGCGCCGCATCCGAAACAGCCTTGTCCGGGTTCGGATGCACTTCCACAATGATCCCGTCGGCCCCCGCTGCCACGCTCGCCCGGGCCATCGCCGGAACCATGTCCCGCCGCCCCGTACCGTGCGACGGATCCCCGATAATCGGCAGGTGCGACAGCTTCTTCACCACCGGAATCGCCGAAATATCCATCGTGTTCCGCGTGTACGTCTCGTACGTCCGGATGCCGCGCTCGCACAAAATCACGTCGTAGTTGCCCCCGGCCAAAATGTACTCGCTGGCCAGCAGAAGCTCTTCGATCGTCGCCGCAATGCCCCGCTTCAGCAGCACCGGCTTGCGCACCTTGCCCAGCTCGCGCAGCAGGTTGAAGTTCTGCATATTCCTGGCGCCCACCTGGAAGCAATCCACATACGGCAGCATCGGCTCAATCTGCGAAATCTCCATCACCTCGCTGATCGCCAGCAGCCCATGCGCATCGGCCGCCTCGCGCATCAGCTCCAGGCCCGGAATCCCCATGCCCTGGAAGGCATACGGCGAGCTGCGCGGCTTGAACGCTCCGCCCCGCAAAAAGCTCGCTCCAGCATCCTTCACCAGCTTGGCAGTCTGGAAGATCTGTTCCCGGCTTTCGATTGAGCACGGCCCGGCCATCACAGCTACTTTGTCGCCGCCCACCGTCACGCCGTTGTTGAACTCGACGATCGTGCCCTCTGGACGGAACGCCCTGCCCGCCAGCTTGTACGGCGAGCTGATCCGGTGTACTGAAAGCACACCCGACAGCAGCTTGTACTCCTCCAGATCGATGGCCGCTGTCTGTCCAACGCCTGCCAGAATCGTCTGTGTGGTGCCGGTCGTGCGATGCACGTTGATCCCGGCGCCAACCATCTTCTCGATCACATTATCGATCTGTTCTTCGGTTGCATGTTCCTGCATTGCTACGATCATTGCCTGTTCCCCGTCTCGGGCGACTGCACGCCTGCTCCCTGGCCCGACGCATCCGCGTGGGACTGCCTTTGTGATGCCAACTCATTCCGCTGCAAGGTCCGCATAACGTCCACAATGCGCTCAAAGATGTGCGTCAGCTCGATATCCGGCAACGGCCCCACATTGGCCGCGCGTACGTTATCGTAGATCACCTTTTCACGGGCCGGCTCGTAGATTGGCAACGACGTCGCCACCTTCAGCCGCCCCGCGTTCAGGGCTGCTTCCGCGCGCCGGCTCAGCAAAACCACCAGTTGCCGGTCCAGCGCGTCAATCTCTTTTCGCAATTCTTCCAACGTCATATCTGCCTCGTCATATCCCGCACCCCGGTCCTCGGCTTTTCGGCATATTCTTGCCGCCTGCCGCCACCGGCGCACAGAGGTTAAGTTGTGCCAATTCCTGCGGTAGCCATGGCCTGCGGCCAAAAACTCCCGCTGCGAAGGGTTCGTCGAGCTCCAAGCCGATTTCCCGGCTCCGCTCTAAAGGGCCTGTGCCAGATGCCCCTGGCGCAGACCCTCGATAAATCGAGACACGGCGCCCGGTGCTTCCTCTTCAGGAGATCTCTCAATCAGCTCAACGATTGCGCTGCCGATAACCGCCGCATCTGCAAACCGCCCCACTTCCGCTACGTGAGTTGCGTTCGAAATGCCGAACCCCAGGGCCACCGGCAGCTTGGTCCAGCGACGAATCCGCTCCACCAGCGCCGCCGCATCCGCGGCCACATTCTGCTGCTTTCCCGTAATCCCAGTCCGCGATATCGCGTACACAAATCCCTTGGAGTTGGCGGCAATCGCCTTCAGCCGCTCATCTGGACTGGTCGGCGCGGCCAGAAAAATCGGCGCCAGCTTCACCCGCTCCATCTCCGCCAGGTATTCGTCGGCCTCTTCCACAATCATGTCCGTCAGCAGCACGCCATCCACACCGGCATCGGCCGCCGCGTCGGCAAACCGGCTCAGCCCGTAGCGCAGCACAGGATTCAAATACGAGAAAATCACCAGCCCGGCCTTCGGTCGCGCAGCCCGCAACTCCTTGGCCAGCGCCAGCACATCCACCAGCCGAGTGCCACGAGCCAGGGCACGCTCGCTCGCCCGCTGAATCACCGGCCCGTCCGCCAGCGGATCGCTGAACGGAACCCCCAGCTCAATCACGTCGGCTCCCGCGTCAATCGCCGCCAGGGCAATCTTGCGCGTCGTGCTCAAGTCCGTCGGCCCATGCTGCGCACCGCCGGCCGCAGACCCAGCGCGAGGACTCAGCCCCGTATCGCCTGCCGTCAGGTACACAACCAACCCGGGATGTTGTTCAAATCCAATCGCCATGGTGTCCGTACTCGGCCTTCTCTACCGGCCTTCCGCCCCTTGAATATTCAATTCACGGGCCAGAATCCCCATATCCTTGTCGCCGCGTCCAGAAATATTGACTACCAGTATGTCATGCGGGGCCATTCCCGGCGCAATCCGCAGGCACTCCGCCACCGCGTGCGCGCTCTCCAGCGCTGGCAATATTCCCTCCGTCCGCGACAGCCGCACCACCGCCTCCAGCACATGCGCGTCGTCGGCGGAAACATATTCCGCCCGTCCACAATCGTGCAGCGCCGCGTGTTCCGGACCCACCGTCGCATAGTCCAGCCCGGCGGAAACCGAGTGCGTCAGCGACACCTGCCCGTCCTCGTCCTGCAGCACATACGAGTACGTTCCCTGCAAGACACCCGGGCTGCCGCCCGAGAACCGTGCCGCATGGTCGCCCAGCGTCAATCCGCGGCCGCCGGCCTCCACGCCAATCAGCCGCACCTCCTTGTCCTGCAGAAAGGGGTGGAAAATCCCGATGGCGTTCGATCCGCCGCCCACGCACGCCACAATCGCCGTCGGCAACCGGCCTTCCGCGGCCAGTATCTGCTCCCGCGTTTCCAGCCCAATCACCCGATGGAAATCCCGCACCATCGTCGGATACGGATGCGGTCCCAACGCCGACCCCAGAATGTAGTAGGTGTCCCGAACATTGGTCACCCAGTCGCGCAACGCCTCGTTCACCGCGTCTTTCAGCGTCTTCGACCCCGAGCTCACCGGGCGAACTTCGGTGCCCAGCAGGCGCATCCGCAGTACGTTCAGCTCCTGGCGGCGAATATCCTCTTCGCCCATGTACACAATGCATTCCAGCCCCAGCAGCGCGCACACCGTCGCCGTCGCCACCCCGTGCTGGCCCGCCCCCGTCTCGGCAATAATTCGCTTCTTGCCCATCCGCCGCGCCAGCAACCCCTGGCCCAGCGCATTGTTGATCTTGTGCGCCCCGGTGTGCAACAGGTCTTCCCGCTTCAGATAAATCTTCGCGCCGCCCAGCTCCGCCGTCAGCCGCTTGGCAAAGTACAGGGGCGTCGGACGCCCGGCAAAGTTCTTCAGCAGATCGTCCAGCTCGGCATGGAAGGCTGGGTCAGCCTGCGCTGCGGCATAGGCCTCTTCCAGCTCATTCAGCGCCGCCATCAGCGTCTCCGGCACATACCGGCCGCCATACGCGCCAAATCGCCCCGGACGGGTTTCCGCGGTTGCCTCAGTCGATACGGTAGCCATGCGCCTGCCTCCTATGTGCCGCGTCCCCTTCGCAAATGGCGCCCTGCTGAGCGCTTTTCGCGAAGGAATGCAGACCTTTCAGTGTACAGGCAACCTCGTCTCGGCTCCTAGCCCTGCACGTCCCGGCTGAACTCCCAGTCCAGCAGCAGTCCCAGCGCCGGGTCCGCAATCAACCGCTCCGCAACATACACCGCCTCATTCGGCGCTATCGCCTTCAGAATCTGGTTCACCCGATTCGTCAGCCCCTTCTTCAGAGTCTTCACGTCGCCCCGGTCAATTGCCTTCAGGTGCAGCCCATCCAGCGTCGTGTCGACCGTCACCGCCGCCGGCGTGTAGTAGATGGGCCCCAGTCCCGGATCCGTAGCCTGGTTAATCTGGGCCAGCAGCTTCTGCGTCTCCGCCCGGCCCCGCTCATAGTCGTGCTGCCGGAACCGCTCGTCAAAGAAGCCCACAAACGCTGAAATCCCCGCCCCAGCCAGCAGCTTCGGGTCAATCACCAGGCTGTACAGCCGCATCATGTCACGGCTGCCCAGGTTTGCCGCTTTCTCCAGCGCCTGTATCCCGTTCAAAAATGCTGCTCCTGCCGGCACTCCAGCGCCTCCCAGCATGGCCAGCTCCGCCGCGTACTGCGTCGTCAGCCGGGCGTTGGCCGCCTCGCGCGACTCAGCCACGCTCACTTTGCCCACCCGCTCTTTCGAAGCACCACCACCTTCCCCATTCGCGTAAAGCAGATCCAGAATCTGTCCGGAAGCCGTCGCCAGCGCCCCCGCATCCACCTTGCCCGCAGCCAGCGCTTGCGCCAGCCGCACCGCCCGCTCGTCCAGTGCCGCCACCTGCAGGTTCACCGCGTCGGCAGCAATCCAGTCCCGGAACATTGCCTGTCCCATGTACACCGCAATCAGCCGCTCGCCCACCTTCAGGATGTTGGCATTCGCCTCCGTCAAATCCAGGTCCTGGCTCCCATCCACCGGGTTCGGCGACACAAACAGGTAAAACCGCCGATCTTCGCCCTGGTGGTTGTCCACCTCATCCACCAGGTTCTTGGCCATCCCCAGTGGCTGATTCTGCAGCACTCCCCCATCCGTGTAGGTAAAGGTGTAGGGGTCCGCCGGCCACGCATCCAGCGTGTCGGATGCCTCATAATCCGCCCGCGCCCTCGTCAGATCCTTCGTCCGGAAGGCCACCGGAAACGCCCCGCAGGCCACGCACGCCTCGCGCAACTCCGCCCACGTCGCCTCCGTCCGGCTCGCGCGGTCCAGCGGACGCAACATCTGGTCGCTGTATTCCGTGTACTTGAACTGCGTACCGTCCGACATCGTCACCCCGTAATTCACCCCATTCAGGTTGGTCAGCGCCAGCCCCAGCTGAATTCCATGCGTGTCGTCCACCACCGCGTGCGCCCCCAGGTCGGGCACCACCCCATCCACCGCCGCGTCCGTCAGCGTCTCCGCCGCAATCCGCTCAATCAGCTGCGACGACAAGAGCGATAGCGTCGGCGGATCGCCCCCCGGCAGCGGCCCATCCACCGCAGTCAACAGCTCCTCCAGGCTGATCCGCTTCACCCAGCAGTTGTACAGCGGATTGTCGTACGGCGACGATTTCCCCCCGGCATCCACAAAAGCCGGTCCGTCAAACAGCAGCTTCTGCGCCAGAATCGTCCCCGTCATCCCGCCCGCCGACGCCCCAGTAATCACATCCACATACACAGCCGTTCCGTCGCCGTCCGCTTTCACCTTCTCGTTGTGCTGGCGCAGCGCGTCCAGCATCTCGTACATCGCTCCAGCTTCATAGCTTCCAAGCGACACGGCACCGGCTATCGTCAACGCAAGATACTTCGCGGGATTCACTGGCATAACATCCTCCGGGGATCTGTGGCTTCCATCAGTTAGCGGCATTCATACCCACCGCGCCCCCACCCCGTCAAGCAAATTCACCACCCAGCCCCGCCGTCTCTCCCAGGCCGGCCGGCCCCTTCGCGCACAGTGCTCAAACCAGACCATCTTTTCCCTCGGCCCGGGTGCCACACTCGCACCATGAACCTACGTCATGACCACGCACTGCTGCTCGATACCCTCATCAAAGGCAAACTGCCCCGCAACCTCAGTTGGGCCAAGGTCGTTGACCTCATCGCGCAAATGGGCACCGTCGAGCCCCGCGGCAATGACGACTACGCCTTCATCATCGGGACACAGGAGGCGTTCTTCAAAAAGCCAAGCTCCCACGACCTCGACATGGAAGAAGTGCGCCACCTGCGCAAATTCATCCGCGACGCGCAAATGCCCGACCAGCAACCGGCTCCTACGCCCTCCGGCCGCTCCATCGTCGTCATCGACCACCACTCCGCCCATATTTTCCAGGACATCGCCGAAGATATCTCAGACGAAGAGCGCTCCGTACGCCCCTACGATCCCTTCCACTTCCATCACCACCTGGTCCACCGCAAAGAGGCCCACTATCGCGGCGACCGCGTGCCCGAGGAAAATGAGTACTACGAAGCCATCGCCAAAGACCTGCTCCACTCCGCGGAAATCGTCCTCATCGGCAACGCCGTCGGCACCAGCAGCGCCGCGCAGGTTCTCTCCGACTATCTCCACAAGCACCACACCACCCTGGCCGAGCGCATCGTCGCCACCGACCACGTCGATCTCTCCGCCCTCACCGACGCGGAAATCGAAGCCCTCGCCCGCAAACACATGCCGGTCACTTTCGAAGTAGCAAACCTTACAAAGTAAGTCGGAACAGCTAGCCCGAAATAGCCCGCTCCGCGGCCCGCGCATTGGCCACAAAAGCTCGCACCTTGGCCGCATCTTTCCGCCCCGGAACCTCTTCCACGCCGCTGGCCACGTCCACGCCCCACGGCCGCAGCGTGCCAATCGCTTCGCCCACGTTCTCCGGCCTCAGCCCGCCCGCCGCAATCAGCCGCAAGCTGCGCTCCGGCGCAAAGATCGTCCCCCGCGCCGTATGCCAGTCAAACGCCACACCCGTTCCGCCCACCACAGCGCCCCTGCGGCTGTCCACCAGCACCGCGTCCACCGCAGGCTCTGCGGCGGCCTGCGCCAACTCATCCACAGCGCCAGCGCCAAAGTGCACCACCCGCAAAATCCGCAGCCCTGCCCCAAACCGCGCCCGCAGCAGGGCTGGGAAGCCCGCTCCGCCCGAGTGTAGCTGCACTCCCGTCAGCCCGCACCGCTCCACGGCCTCCACAATCGCCGCCAGCTCCGCCTCCACAAACACGCCAATTGTTTCCACCGGCGCCGCCAGTTGCGGAGCAATCCTGGCCACCTGCTCCACCGTCACCTGCCTCGGGCTCGCCGCAAACACAAAGCCCACCGCGTCCGCGCCGGCCTCCGCAGCCATCCGCGCGTCCTCCAGCGACGTATTCGCGCACACCTTCACCCACAGGCTCATCGCAATCCCTTTGCCTCGCGCAGCAGCGTCTCCAGCGCAAGGGCCGGGTCCGCCTGGCGCATCAGGCTCTCCCCAATCAGGAAGGCGTCAAACCCCGCCGCCCGCAGCCGCGCCACTTCCCCACCACTCGTCAAACCGCTCTCCGCCACCCGCACCACCCCGGCCGGAATCCGTTCCACCAGCTCCAGAGAAGTCTCAATCCGCACCTCAAAGCTGTGCAGATTGCGGTTGTTCACCCCAATCGCATCCGGACGCTCGCCCATCGCCAGTGCACGCTCCAGCTCTTCAGCCGTATGCACCTCAACCAGCACATCCAGCCCCAGCCGGTGCGCCTCCCGCGCAAAGGCCGTCAGCTCCGCATCGGTCAAGGCCGCCACAATCAGCAGAACCGCGTCGCCCCCATGCGCCCGCGCCTCGGCTATCTGGTACGCATCCACCGTAAAGTCCTTGCGCAGACAGGGCAGCGGAACTGCCGCCGAAGCCAGCTCCAAGTTCCGTAAACTCCCCTGAAAATACGGCTCGTCCGTCAGCACCGACAACACCGCCGCGCCCCCCCCCAGGTACCGCCCAGCCAGCCACTCCAGGTCAAAATCCGCCCGAATCAACCCCTTCGACGGCGACGCCTTCTTCAGCTCCGCTATCACCGCCGGCCCCGTCGCCGCGCGCTCCCGCAGCGCCCGCGCCCAGCCCCGCGGAGTATGCCCCGCCGCCAGCCCCTCCAGCTCCGCCAAAGGGACACGCTCCTTCGCCGCAGCCACCGTAGCCCGCGTCGTCGTCAATATCCTGTCAAGGTGTGTCGCCATCTCGCTCCCAGTATAGTTTCCTGCCCCAAAAACCAGCCCAAACGCAACAAAGCCCCGGAATCTACCGGGGCGATTGCTACTCAGTCTAATTGGTGCCGAAGAGAGGACTTGAACCTCCACACCCTTGCGAGTACATGGACCTGAACCATGCGCGTCTGCCAATTCCGCCACTTCGGCACAAGCTCATCTGGCTACAAAAACCAGACTGGCAGCGAGATTCAGTTTCTCAGATGAGCTCGGGCGTGTCAAGGCGACCCCCGCCTTCCCACCCTCCGCGCTACCGTGTAAGCTCTTCCTGTCCGCCGGTTCCCCCCAGCGCGCAAGCTCAAATCCCAACCCGCCAGGAGCATCCATGACAGCCTCAGAATCTCCCCTCGTCACACCTATCCGGAAGATCTACCTGACCAATCAGGGACTCACCGCAAAGGCCCTCGATGGACTCACCTTTCAGCAGCTCACCTCACGCCTCACAGAAAACAACACACCCATGCTCTGGATTGCTGCCCACATCGTCCAGTCCCGCGCCTTCGCCCTCAAACTGATGGGCGAGGATTTCGATACCCAGTGGGGGAAACTCTTCGCTCGCGGCGCAGCCGTGCCGGAACCCTCGCTCTACCCGCCCGTCTCCGACATCGCCGACAGAATGGCCGAGGTCAGCGCCCTTCTCTACTCCAGGCTCAGCTCCCTCAGCCCCGAGCAACTTGCCCTGCCCGCCCCTGGCGTCACTCTTCCCAACTCCGATACGCTGCTCGAACAGATCGGCTTCCTCGGCCTCCACGAAAGCTACCACGTCGGCCAACTCGCCTACATCCGCAAGTCCCTCGGATTTCCCGGCCTTGTGGGCTAGCCCCTCCACAAAAAATGGGCAGCCGCTGTCTTCCAGCGGCTGCCCCGGTTTGTTGCTTGTCTGGCCCTTAACAACCTGCGGTAAAAGTCTGGTTTTGAAAGAGCACGACTTTAGTCGTGCCGTTAGACCCATAGAATCAACCCGGCTTTAGCCGCTGAGGGATGATTCTAGGGAGATTTTGACTTTCACCACAGGCGCTTAAACCAGCTTCGCGTCCAGCAGAATCTCCGTGTTGTTCGCAAACAGCTTCGAAATCGGGCAGCCCGTCTTCGCGCCCGCAGCCGCCGCGTCAAACACTTCCTTCGTCGCTCCCGGAACCTCGGCCACCGTCGTCAAGACGATCTTGGTGATCCCAAATCCGCCCTCAACCTTGCCCAGCGTAACGGCCGCGCTGGTCTCAATCTTGGTCGGCGTCAAGCCCGATCCACCCAACTGTGCGCCCAAGGCCATCGAAAAACAGCTAGCGTGCGCCGCGGCAATCAGCTCCTCGGGAGTCGTGCCCGAGTCCGCGCCCTCAAACCGCGTCTGAAACGAGTAGTTGGCGTTCGTCAGAACTCCGGTTGCCGTGCTGATCGTGCCCTTGCCTTCCTTCAGTGAACCTGTCCAAACTGCGCTTGCCTTGCTTGCCATATACGTGTCTCCTTGGCCCCAACCTGGGGCAATGGTGAAGTTCTTCGCTTTGACCACACACCGGCTCGCTCAGCCCTGACCCACGCGCGTGTTCCTGGGGAAGTGCGCGCAGCCCGGCCGGCTCCCGGTACATACTGTCGCCGGCCCCATTGGACCTGCGAAAAGCATCGGCGTCCCCTCCCAAATCCTTCGTGGAAGCAGACCCTGTTACCATGCTAATCTCTCCCCATGCTTCCGGAGCGTCCCACCGCCCTTGACCCCGAATTTTTACCGCCAACCGGGACGCAACCGCCCGCAGCCGCCCCCACGCACCACCAGCAGATCTGCCCCAACTGCAGCCACCACCTCACCGGCCACCACTGCAAACTCGTCTGCACCCAGTGCGGCTACTACCTAAGCTGCGCCGACTACTACTAGCTCTGTAGCCGCTCAATCGTGGACATGGATTCCAGGTATGGGTGCCCCCGGTCCGGGGCCCCAACCGACAGGACTTCGTTCGTGGGGTGGAGTTCCCTCGCACTTGGGGACCGGGGAGATCGCATATCCAAACGATCGTGATCTTAGCAGCAGAGTCGAATGACCCAAAACCTTCGAAACGATGGAGAAATGGCAACTTTCGATTCGCCTGCCACCCAGTCGGGCAGGCACAGAATGGCTCACCCCTGGGAGCCCGTAGAGAATCTCCGATTCAGTCAGTGTTTTGAAAGAGCACGGCTTCAGCCGTGCCGTAAATGCCGCATAATCAACAGGGCTTTAGCTCCTGAGGGAAGTTTCTTCTCCGAATTCAGCCTGTCTGTCATTCCCGAAGGGAATCTGCTGTTGCCCTTGGCTTTCCTGTCTGTCATTCCCGAAGGGAATCTGCTGTTGCTTTTGTTGTTGTTGCCTTTGCTTGCCATCCTGAACGCAGCGAAGGATCTGCTTTTGCCTTTGCTCTTGTTCTTGCTTCTCTGTCTGTCATTCCCGAAGGGAATCTGCTGTTGCCTCAGGACGGGTACGGGCTTCACCCACACAGATAGCCTTTTATGTTTTGAAAGGGCACGACTTTAGTCGTGCCGCAAACGGCCCAAAACGAATTGGGCTTTAACCCCAGGAATAATTCTCCCCTACCCAACACTGACCGAGGGGCTCAATGCCCCTCGGCCCCGCCTTTCGCCCGTTGGATCGCAGAACCACCCATCCTATAAGATGCCAAGAGGAGCAATCCACCTAAACCCAGCTTGCCAGCCTTCCGCGCAGCCCACCCTCCGCAAAAGCGACGCAGGGTAGGGCACCCAACTTCGTGGTAGCTTGGGAAGAATGCAAGATGGGTGGGCCACCCGCCGTCGGCAACCTCTTGAACTATACTGACTCCACCGTGATGGGTACGTGGAGCTTTCAATACGACCACCTCAACCGTCTCTCGCTGGGCACGCAGACGCCGCTTGTCGCCGCCCCGCAATCCTACTGCTGGGCGTACGACGCCTTCGGCAACCGCACCGGCGAGTTGGAACTGAACAGCACCGGCACTGCGGCCACGCAAGCGGCGAGCCCCTGCCCTGCGCTGACTTCGTCCAATGCCACCCACTGGGCCAACCACAACGCTTTCAACCAGACAACGACAACCGACCAGGCGGTCACCTACGACGGAGCCGGAAACGTGACCCAGGACACCCGCAACGCGTATGTCTACGACCCCGAGGGCCGGATCTGCGCGGTGGAGAACACGACCGGCTCGCCGACCTACACCGAGTATCTCTATGATGCCGAGGGGCGGCGTGTGGCCAAGGGGTCGCAGACCAACCTGAGCTGCGGCGCACCGACCGCGGCCAACGGGTTTACGCTGAAAAGCCAATACCTGCTGGACGCCGGCGGCGACCAGGTGACCGAGCTCGGCCCCGGCGCGAACCCCGCAACCAACTGGGTGCACAGCAACATCTGGCAGGGTGGCCGCCTCACCGGCACCTACACCAGCAACGGGCTGCACTTCGACATTGCCGATCCGCTGGGAACCAAGCGCGTGCAGGCCCTCATCTCCGCCCTCGGCCTCGGAGTGCCGGAGCTGAACTGCCTCAGCCTGCCCTTTGGCAACAATGTTGGCAATACGCTGCTGTCGAATTGTGTCGCGGTGGGCAGCGGCGGAACAGACGCCACCGAGCACCACTTTACCGGCAAAGAACGAGACACCGAATCCGGCAACGACTACTTCGGGGGCGGGTGGCCACGGTCTCGGTGAGCCGTCCCAGCGCGGGTGAGGGTGCCCCCGGTCCCTCGCACTTGGGGACCGGGGATGACAGCCCGACGTTGCGGCGGGTAGCCTTCGTCAAGGTCGTTGTCAAGCCCCCCAAATTTTCGCGCCAACTCAAAGCCCAACAAAACAAACCACTAGGACCGCAAGAAAATCGGACCAACCCTGCCGAGTATTATCCCCCAAAAGCGCACAATCAAAGCAGTCGTCCAGAGGACAGA